>Ga0228698_1000318_pt1 | contig 40653 bp, 56 predicted proteins | sample McNCre117_Aug_MG_FD_178015 | JGI IMG/M metagenome (GOLD analysis project Ga0228698, IMG submission 178015) | Freshwater microbial communities from McNutts Creek, Athens, Georgia, United States - 1-17_Aug_MG | ecosystem: Environmental > Aquatic > Freshwater > Creek | place: USA: Georgia... | reverse complement strand
GCCGCAGCGGGAGCCGGAGCCGTCGCCGTAGCCGGAGCCGTAGCCGGAGCCGGAGCCGTAGCCGGAGCCGGAGCCGGAGCCGTAGCCGTAGCCGGAGCCGGAGCCGTCGCCGTAGCCGTAGCCGCTAATTACTCCATCCATACCTCAACTGACGCAATACTCTTCTGTGCGGCTACGGTACACGGAAGAATCTCAATAGCTTCGAGTAAAAGAACACTTGGGACTTCAGCAGGAAATTTACATTCTGTTGGACATTTCACACCTTCATTTGCGAGCTGCGAGAGCGATGCCGCGCCTTTCCAGTACCACAAGCGTCTTGCATTGTGTAATATGACTTCTTTACCCTTACGTGACTCAAGATACCCTGCAAAAACTCCAGCGGAGTACGTACGCACGATGACATATTCTTTCCCATCTACTTCATTCGCTATTGCCTTAGGTACGTATGTAACACCATCAATGATAATTTCTTTCATATATTTATTTGTTGTTTAATTCTATTAATGACAACACCTCACGGATAGCACTACTCGCTTTTTCTAGCTGAGCAAGCGTTTCTATGAGCTGTTTCTTCTGTTCTGTAGTGAAACTAGGAGCGGTATTGCTTACCGTGAACTTATCTCCGACATTTGTCTGTGATATCCCCACATATTCATCTACCACGAGATCTGTCGCTTGTTTGCAACCCTCACACTGATAGTATTTTGTTTCATCACATTTGCGTCGCAACAGCGGGATTTAGGCATATTATCTGTATTTGTGATTCGGTGGACAAAATGTCGTCGTTTTATTGTTGTCTCTAACGGCTTCTATGATCCAAATAGCTTGTTGTAATCCCTCATTAAATCCTTGATTACGCGCTGTAAGACTTGATCCTTTTCTTATAGGAGTCGCCTTCGTCTTTTCAAGTTCCTTAATAATCTCATTTAAGATTCGTACGATCTCGTCTTTTGAATAACATGGATTTGGATACTCTGTTTGAATGCGTTTCCGCTGTTCTGCGAGAATCTTCTCCATAGTTATACTATCGTGTTCATAAATTGCTCCAGAATTACGCATCATGATACGGAATTTATCCTCCCACCAGTTTTCATTTGGCATATTATTCTTTGGAGAGAAGAGATTCTTGAATGCGCTGAGCGGCATCTCTTCGATATTCATTAACTCCACAAGCTGAAATACTATAATAGTATTCTTCGCATTTTTTCATTCCATCTCTCACGCCGTCAGCGTATCCACTCTGCATATGCAATGGGCATGGATTCTCATCTGCATTATGGAATGAGCGATATTCATCCTTGATTGTACATTTCTCCTCCATCGCTTGCAGGGCGGAGATGAGGTAGGAAGAATCTATAAACCAAATCTGTTCTAAAAAAAGTCCATTAATACCGCATACTTGAATCATTCTTGTGCTTTTTGACTTCTCTATCGCTTCCACCATCATTTCTATCGTAAGAGGTCGGGACATAGGTTAATTTAGGAGATCAGGATTTTCATATACGTTGCCGATGACTTCAGTATTTTCTAAACTCCATGTTTTATCCTGACAACATCCGCATGAACCATTGAACGGTTGACAGCATTCATCATCCCATTTGACTTCTGCTTTATCTAACCTTTTATAGCCAAAAGGATTGCCTTCAACGATATCTCCTTCATAAATCTCCTTTCCATTTTTATCTAGGAGACCGGTAAACTGGAGAAGCGTATAATCCTCTGGATTCATCCAATACAGTTTCTTTGTGAGCGTGTGGCAGGTAATCGGTACCAGGTCAGCGCCCCAATCAATCGCACCAACATCTTCAATGACTTTTCTTTTTGGATCCCAAACTCGGAATTTAATTTGTCTCATAGTATTTTCTTGCTTGTCTCAAGAGAGAGAACGGGCATAGTTATTTAATATGTTCGGCTGAACAAGTTGGATTACGATTTTCCACACCTCTACTCCACATGCTTTCCGCTTGATGGATTGCGACACAAAGCATTTCTCTTAAATCTTTCATCTGCGTACGATTGAGATCCATAATACTGCCATTAACACCGAAATCCATCTCTCCTTTGTGGTAACCGATTGTGATAAATGGTTTGTCCATATTTTCATTTATCTCTCTGAGAGAGAGTGGGTAAACTTACACTATATCGTTCACTTACTCGTCTATTATCATTCTTATCCTCATGGTCGTGCCTGAGATAGCAATTTCTCTCTGTATCCCATAGAACACGATCACCGCAGGGACAGATAAAAACGGTTTCTTGATACATATTATTTCTTTGTCTTTGGTAATCTTTTTACACGAAAGCCTAGCTCAATTTTATGCTCTAATCCACAATCGCAACACTTAATTTGATACTCCATCTTAGGATGTATCCATCTTGTCCATCCTGTTTTATTTTCTACTTCTTGCTTATAAATGGCTTTTTTCATATCAATTCTCTGAGAGAGAGGGAGTTCTTTAATGAAAATGTATAGTTGTATACTTGCACTCTGGAAAATAATCACAGTGCCATAGACCACAACCGCACGCGCACGGCTCTTTGCATTTAGCACATACGATGCCTGCAAGGATCAAGGCATCACAACAGTTAGAAGTGTGTTCCATATCTATTCAGGCGCGATCATGGAATCAAGCTTATCAAATAACGGTAGGATCTTTCTATAAACTCCACACTCTTGGCACCAGTCGTTATCTTTGACCAATTGTCTGATCTCATTGATTATTTCTTCTCGTGTTACTGTTGGCTTGATCCAGGTGGTGATTGCGTCGATTACAGAACGATTTAACCATCCGCTTATACCATTTGCTTCTGTACATCTAAAGTACGCATAGCATTTAGGGTCGCCCGAGATCCTTTCTATACAAAACGTCCAATCACCCTTTTGGAAACGATCACCAACGGATATTTTGTGTGGCATATTCTTATTTCATTATCTTCACCACCTGAGACGTGACGATGAGATCACCGTTCTTTGCTTTATAGTATGTCGCAAGGAGAAATTTCCTATAAGGGAAGTCAGGGAAACGATCATAAGACCAGTAAATAAAAGGATAATCTGGATACTTTTTACTCGCTTCCACTTCCACGATTTCTCCTGTGGTGAGGAGGGCTTTGAGGTATGTCATATTTTTTTAGGAGATATGCAATCTCCATTAAAATCTTATACGTTTTATCGTCACATCCTCGCATCTGTATGATAAGCATACCGAAGAGATCGGTGATGCGTTTCTTAATGTATGTCATTCTTACTGCTTAGGAACGTAGGATGCGATATCTTCCTTGACTGGAAGGATAGAATCGATCACGTTCTTGAGACCACCTGTCTTTTTCTGAGCAACAGAGAGGACGAGGTTAACTTGAGTGCCAATGAGATTTGAAAGGAAGATAAATGTCATCCACTCCTGCTGATTCTTACATTCTTCCGCTGTATAGTCCTTGCCAGTAAGACCTGTCACGAGTTTATATAAATTGGTTGGCTTTGTTCCACCCTTCATGTTAAGAGACGCGGAAGCAAAAACTTTCTTGCCGTAGTGCTCTCCTTCAATAGGAACAAAGGTGAAGTTGAGTGATGGTTCATCCTGTCCTTCCCAGACCTTACTTTCAATGTCGATAAGTTGGCAGTGATAGATACCCTTTGGAAGTGGATCAAATGTTTTCGCTTTTGGCATTTGGAATGTTTCGTTGAGTGGCATGTGATTATATTAAGCTATTAGATTGTTGTACGTATGTGTCCCATGCGCTTTGACCATCATAGGTATCGCGCAGGTTCACAAGGAATGTAGGTTTCTTTTTTAGCATGAGCTTGAGCGAATCTTTCACGAGTTGCTTTGTCGCGATCTCCCATTCTGGATGGTCCGCAAAGTGTAGAGTCAAAATCTTGACTCTTGGCGTTCCATCATCGTTCTTTGTTGCTTTAATTTGTACGAAATCTGCACGCACAACTTTCTGATTGTGCTTGCGCTCGATAAGCCATTTGTAGAAGTATGATTGCACGATGTGTGCTGGCTTCATTTCTTCTTCATAGCTCCGAACGGTCTTCCAGTCTATAACAACGAGATTCTCGTTGTTATCTTCTGCTACTGCATCGACGTATCCGAGAAGGGGTACCTTTATGCCGCGAACTCGGTCAGAAAAGTATTCTTCTACGTGTATTAGCCGGCCCGGAACACCGGGATAATCTTCTTCCCATGCGCTAATGAACTTGTGGAGGTTTTGGAGTGATTTTTCGACACTACCAGTTTTCCCCCACTCAACTTCTTGGGTGCGCTGGACGAGTTGCTCAGCGCAGGCAAAAGCAACTTCTTTGCTTTGACCTTTGAGGATGTTTTTAATGTACTCGTGAGTCGCCGTCCCTTCGAGAGCGGCCGGGTTGGTTTTTGGTCTTTGATGTTAAGGACATATTTGCGGTGCCAAGCAAGTGGATTATTTCCGAAGAGTGCAAGCGAGGAGAACGAGAGGTGAGGGATCATACCTCTTTCAGATTAAAGCTCTTATGACATTTTGAGCACTGATGACGTTTCTTGTATTTCTTGACTGTCCAGACATGTTTGCAAAACGGGCATTGGAGACCATCTACGGTGATTTGTTTCTTCATGCTGGTATGATATAACATAATTACACCTATGTCAAAGGAGCATCTTGTTGATAACTTCCTTCCAATCTTTCTCATTACACCATCCAGCTCTCCCACCTGCTTTTTCAATAGAGCGCAAAAACGCGAACTGATTCAAACGAGGTTCTTCTTTGCCTAGTTTCGCTTCAAGAGCAATGAACTTACCCTTGAAGCAAATAAGGAGATCCGCCACTCCCGCCTCCGTAAAAGCGTTGCCATGTTGTTTAATCACTCGTGCTCCTAGAGACTCGAGGTAGGGACGGATGTGATTGCGGATTAGATCACTTTCATTCATATAATCTCCTTAAGAGTAGATTCAGCCAATTGCGCCATCATGCTCCCCTTTGTCTTGATCGCTTTACGGATCATCCAGTCGACTGTTCCTTCCGCCATGAGGTTGTAGACGGTGACTGGAGATTTCTGGCCAGTGCGCCATGCTCTGCCGACACGTTGTTCTTCTTCTGCTTTTGACCAGCAAAGATCGGCTTGGATGATATAATGCGCATCTTGAAGATTGAGACCTGTGGCGAGCGCTGATGTCCCTACGAGGAGCGTTCCGGACTTCTTCCACGTGTCGATAATCTCTTGCCGCTTATCTGTTGCGACTGATCCCTGGATGACGGGACAGGAGAATCTCACACCAAGATATGTTGCGAACGTCGCGTACTCTGTGAAGATGATGACCTTCTCACCCTGCAAAGTCTCCAGAAGCTCCGCTATCGCATCTGCTTTTGATGATTCTGTTCCTCCAAAGGTGAACAGTCCGTTCGCACACTGACGAAGTTTTGTTAGTTGTGCGAGTGCATTCACGATCGTTGTATCTTCATCTAGCATCATCTCGTCACGTATGAGAGCGTACTGCTTCTTCTCAGCCGGTGAGAGTTCTACGTGAATATCCGTCATCGTCATTGGTGGCAAGTTGCGCTGGATCTCTTCCTTATCGATAGTGAATACATGAGGCTTCAGCATCTTCTGAATCTGCTCAATGTTCCGCCAGGACTTAATCACTGGGATATTTGGAATAGGCATAACCGCGAACGCATTTCTGAACGCCCACCAATTCCCAAACATGCTCCCCGGTTTGATCGTCTCCACTTGTGACCAGAGATCGCCCCATCCGTTCTTGAGCGGGGTACCAGTCAGGAGCAACCTGACTGGTACCCGCTGAGCAAACGCTCGTACGGCCTTAGAGACCTTCGCTGTTGGAGATTTAGTACGATGACTTTCGTCGAGCACCATAGCGTCCCATTTAATACTCGTGAGATTCTTATATTCCCGTAAGAACATCTCATACCCACAGACGAGCCAGCCATCTGTCTCCTTAAGAACCTCCTTACGCTTCAGTACTGATCCTGTGAGCTGCTTCGGCTTCGGAGCGCTCCACTTTTCACACTCATCTGACCAAACAGATACAACAGATGCCGGAGCGAGGATGAGCGCATTCTTCGCTCCTATCTCCTTCAGGTATGTGATTGCTGTGAGTGTTTTTCCGGCACCTGGAACTAAACTGAGGAGCTGACACCCTTTCGTTTCTCGCAAGCGCTCTAACGCGGCGAGTTGATGCGGCATAAGGCTCATACTTTCTTCTTGCTAAACCATCGCCAGAAATCTGCTGACATAAAACAGTCATAGCAGATCTTCACCTCCTTCCCGTGATCTTTCACGGTACAGAGGGAGTCAATTTCGTCCTTACACTTTGCGCAATTTGGCATATTTTGCATCTATAATCCAACAGCACGGTTCACAAGATACAGGTAAATTTATCATATTGAGGTAGTTGAGTAATTATGAGTTTCTCTCTTGCTCTCGTAAGTCCGACGAACCACACACGTCTCTCTGCGTCCTCGTCATCCTCTTCACTGACGCGTGTCTTCTCTGTGATGTTCCCGACAAGCACGACCATGTCCGCTTCTTCACCCTTCACGGAGTGGATCGTATCAACGCGCACCGTCACAAAGTCCCACCCGAAGCGCTTCACCGTACGCTTGAAATTATAGAGAGATGTTGCTGGAAGATGTATCGCGTCCGTGTTCAGACTCCAGAGCATAATGTCCTGTAAGAAGTTCTTCTTCATGCCAATCTCCTCCGCTCGTTCTATAGGTAGACCATTCCCAATACGCATAAGCTCATACGCGTCGAACATGACCCGATCTGTCCAGAAGTCTCCTGAGCGCAAACTCTTCGCCTTCTGAACGTCCCAGTAGAACTCAGGCTTTATCTGCCCATATGATCTCTCGCTCGATGGAAGGATGACGGAGAGTGTGTCCTCCGTGATAAGTCCCGTCGATCGTATCTGCCAGAGAGCCGCAAGAGTCTTTTTTAGCTGCTCGTTCCAGTCGCTCTGTAAGAGCACATCAGACTCCATGAGAGAGTGAGCAACGTTCTTCTCAAAGCATCTGTTCCGCAGGAGCACGAGAATACTCTTTTTCTCCTTCACGCCCTGAATAATGTCCGGGATCGCATCTTCAAACGAGGATGTGTAGATTACTTGTCCGTTCACCTGACTTGCACTCTCTGACGTAAGCTCAGACCGCTTCTTTACCGGAGAGATGACGCGGTTCGCTTCTCGCAGGATCTTTGATGGGAGCCGGTATGTCGTCCGTAGGTTAATCTCCTTGTCACAAGGGAAGTCCAGAAACAGCTCCGCGTTCCCACCCTTAAAGCCGTTGATCGCCTGCTTATCGTCACCTGCAAGCAGGATGCCCTGAACCTGTGGACGTGTGTCGATGATACGCTGTACCCAGTCAAGCTGAAGCTTGCCATTGTCCTGAGCTTCATCAACAAACAAGTACTTCACCGAGACCGGGAACATGTCCATCTTGAGTGCTTTCTGTAGGTAGCGGATATGTGCGTATTTTCCCTCTTTTACCTCCGTATCTTTCATCGCGTTCAGGAGCCGCAGTTCTTCCCGCGTGAAGTCCGTGCGATCTTCATAGATCTTTTTCTGTAGAGCGGAGAAGACCGCATCCCACCCATACTCAGCAATTCCTTCATGCTTGATCGACTCTTCAGAAGACAGATCAAACCCGTGTATCTTCCCCCACGTATGCGTGTTCAGAATGTTAGAAACCTTCAGACCCAACAAACGCCGACAGAAACTGTGATGTGTTGACCACCAGATCATGTCATCCTGTGCAAGGTTAAACTGCTCTCGAAAGGCAACAGCCGGCTTTCTGTTGAACAGGATATACGCGATCTCTGTCGGCTTCACACCCTCCGCAAGGAGGGACTGTATCGTCTGCGTGATAAAGTGACTCTTCCCGCACCCGGGCCCCGCTGTCACCTTCCACACACGAGCTTCAGAGAAGATGGACATATGAACTATCTGACTAACATCTGAATTATATCCGTCACTGCATTGATCTTTTCTAAATTGAGAATGTCGAAATTACATCGTTTGATAGAATCAATCGATATCTCTTTTTTACTTTGGATGACTTCAGAATTAAGAGCTCCTGTAATGCCACGCGCAACAACCGTAACACAATGTTGTTGAGTATTTGGCTCTATACGTACATCGAAATGATAATAATACTCGCGCAAAATCTTATTTCTCTTTTCGAGTTCATCGACCAGGAGCATCTGTTTACGTTCTGAGATCGCTAAGTCGCTTACTGTTTTTTCAAGATCACGGATACGTTGATGCAAGCATTCGTTGCAATCGCATGATATATGTTTATTTCTCATACGCGGTTGGGCTGTTTCTTGTTATTTTTTACCAATATGAGCTGCTACTGCATCCCAGTTTTCAGCTGGTGAATCATCTAAACGCACAACTAGACGAATTGAGAAATCCTCCCCTGCTGGATGTAGAAACGTGACATACGCACCATATCGCTGAAGAGTCCCGATGTTTACTTTCTCTTCGAGTTCTATCGTTCTCATATCCCAGGATTAAATGCTTCTGCTAAAATCTTTGCTACATCATCAGGATAAAATACGCGATAGCCGTAATCATTCCAATGTCCGTATTTATCCCACCAATGATCCGATGTGCTGTCGTGCGTATGTTCTGGCGCGTATGTGCAACCAGGTTGTTTGCAAGTAGACATATTATAGTTTTATTAAACAATACGGACAGAATCGAAATATATCTTGATTTTCAACGCCTATATGTAATGCGGTTTGTCGATATAACATAGGCAAGTAAGGACATGTTTCACACATAGCCGTAAGGTGGAAGCTCTTACCAAGATCGAGCCATCCGATAGGACGTTTAAGCCACTTTGTTCTTTGAGGAAAGCTCATATATCTATTTCTTATACGCCCACACACCTTTTGTTATGCGTTCTGCTCCCATGTCTTCGAGAGACTGCGCGAGGCGTTCTGGTTTAATACCTTTTAGCTCAAACTCGTTCCGCAACTTAGATATCTTGAAATGAAGGATGTTCCCACGCATACACATGCCCTTCGACTTCATCGACTCTTGTGCTTCTTCCTCCGTATCACTCTGTGTGACTTTTAGCACGAGTCTCTGAAGTACATCCTGAATCATGTCCTTCGTGGACGTCCCCGTATCTCGCGTTTCTTCGATCTCCAATCCTGAAATAAAGTCATCAAACGCTCTCGGCTTGATCCGATCAAGGATGCGTCCCGTCGCTACCGTGAACTGTTCTCGGAACCGTTGCTGCGAGTACAGCTCCTTGATCTCCATCGTCATAGACACGATACGCCCATCGTTCAGCGCAAGCGTGAGACGCAAAAGCTCACCAATGCTCGTTGCTCGTGCGATCTTGAACGGCCACTTCTCCAGCTCCTGAGCCGACCGCACGGCTCCAAGTGAGTCCTTCAAGACAGGGCTCAGACGTGCCCATTGAGAGTTTTGTGACCGCTCTGCCTTCTGAACCGCTTCGTCCCAAATATAGACCAACATCGTTGCGGAAACACCCATGAGATTAGGCGTATTCAGAAAAAACTGCTCCCGGAGACTCTGAACACTATTCCCCTCATTCATACTTCGCGTGATGAACGATGCAAAGTGCGTAATAAGTCCATCACGCTCTTTATCTGACATGGAACTTCCTTCAACCTGCTTTGCGAGCTCTTCAAGATTATCTGTCATATTCGGGGGTTAGATATTTCACAGCTTCGATGAACGTGAGTCCAAGAACCTGCTGCGCGAGTGAAATAACATCACCACCCTTGTTACATCCAAAGCAATAGTACCCACGACCTTCAGGGTAGAGACAGAGCGAGCCGGTTTTCTCCGCATGGAAGGGACACTTTGCCGACCACTTCGACCCCGATTTTTTCAAACCTTCCAGACCCTGTTCAGCTACCAAAAGAATGTCGCCTGACCTAGCGCGCGTAAGACGATCTTCAAAAAGTGAAGACCCACTTTCTCTCGGTGGAAGATAGTTCTCCAATCTCCGAATCTCCTTTTTTAGATCCAGCAAGTGCTGGATCTCATCAGCCTTTACCTTTTCCCGGAAGAACCAACCAAAGGCATGAGACTCATACCGCTTGAACTTTCGTTCAGCGAGTCCCTGATACTTATCTTGTAAGTATTTTAAGTTATGCAACCTTGGCAAGATATAACACTCCAGCATCTCAGGATATATCCGGAGTGCTTCACGTTTTTCGGCAATAGTCATAAATGATGCTATTCAAAGAATGTTGTCCAATTGTCGTTTTCTCCTGGCTCAACTTCTACCGGTGACTGTTTCAAGATCTTGCGCAAGTTATTAAACTCATCAAGAGACTTCTGTTTCGCCGATCTGATTCTATTATCAAGATCAAGGAGCGCATGTTTTTTCTCCTGATTAAAATGCAAAAGATACTCAGATACAGCTTCCGCAACTGTTGAGGAGATAGATATATTTTGCAACGCGGCAACCTTCGCAAGACGCTCGTACAGCGTACCATCAACTTGTTTCAAGGCAATGACAGCTCGCCCGTCGATGATTCTCATACGGTAGGCTCCTCTCTCTCCGCAAGAAATTCGACCATATCCAAGGGGAGCCCTAAGAGTGCACACATCTTGCGAGCACTGGAAATCTTTGGCTCCTGCGAGCCGTTCAAATAGTTCACCATCGAGCTCGATGTTACTTCCGCCTTCTTTGCCAGACGGTAGCTCGTCCATCCTAGCGCGCGTATGAGGTCATGCCCAAAGAGTCGTTTTTCCATAGTGTTGTAGTGAGATAATTTTTAGAATGACGTAAGTATACACCTTGAGATAGTGTAGCTAGAAGAGAGATACCGAAATAGTGAGATTGTCGCTAGAACTAGCGCACACATCCTAGCGCGCGTAAGGGTATTTTAGGATTTATATATTTTTATTAGAAGTATTCCGAATGTGGGAAGTATTTCCCGGCATTGGGGCTAGGGATAGTGTGCCCTTTCTTGAAACGTGTTTTTTGGCCCTTAATGGCTAGGGACTGAGCTATACCGTTTGACTTTACGATATCATGCAAGTGTTGCCGTGCGTCGTCTGTCAAGATGCCTAAAGACGTCGGAAGATACATATACTGTTTATACTCAACCGCACTGAGCCCGTGAATCTGCCAAATATGAGCCATAACGCGCTTATACCATCGCTCACATATTCCACAACGTTTTTTGAATGTGGAGGGTTCTTGTGCGAGCTTTGAGGCTTTGGCGCGTTGATACTCTCGAACATAACCAGACAGGACAATCTTTTGACGGTTGTGCTTATCACGGCAAGACTTGGAACAATACTTGAGAGGGCGCAAATTCTCGCCAATACCGCATAATTTGAAGCATACAGGGCAAGTGTTGGAAGTCATACAGACGGGGGTTTGTGACGCAATTTTGATGCTTTGGCGCGCTCTTGCATGAGGAGACGCCAAACGTGTTGATTCTTGCGCAAGTTTTCGATATAGGAAAGCTCATCAGATGGAAGAGGAGTATCCTTTGATTTTTGGAGTTCTTGATCGTTCATATAGCTATGGTGTTATTTTTTCAATAATCGTGCGCCCTTTGCGAATGAGTGCCGTTGTGTGTTGCTCTTGAGACAAGCGGGTAGCAAGCTCTTTTGCGCTATCAAGAGAACGAAAAGACCACATAGCGCACCACTTACCAAGAGACGAAAAACGCGCGGGAATATAGACGGTATACATATATTTTTTTGTTATGCTACACGTTCACCGTGCTCAGTGAACCGCCAAGAGCACGCACGGAAGAAGTCATCTTCCAGGATAACCTCTTCCGGATATTCTATCTTCATTTTGTCGCAAAAAGCGTAATAATCTGGGTATGCATAGTAAAGATTGATCGCATTAGATTGTCCGCGCTCGTCAAGTTGGTCAAATGTGAATGTTTTCATATAGTTTATCTAAACCAAACACCAAGAATAAGAAGGAGAATAAGAGCAAGCAGGGGGAGAAAGTCTAGGGAACGCATATGATTATTCGATATTTTTTAAAACGTCACGCAACACCGCACACACGTCGGAACGTTTGATAGGATTCATTGCGTCTACAACGCCTTGAGCGTCGGAGGTGGGAAGATCTAGCAGGTACTCAAAAGCGAGAGTTAAAAATTGTTCTTGCATATATTTATTTCGTCAAAATCTTTCGCGCCTCGTTGATAGCGTCGTTAGCGTATTCTTGATATGCCAAGTATTGACAAACTTGGCCGATTTTCTCGACGGTTGTCGCGCCGTATTCACTGATGGCGTCTTGCTCGTATGTCTGAACAAGTGAATAGTTGTCATTAATCCAATCATAAACGTCTTTCGTATATGTTGAGACGTTACCATCTGCGTATTCTGATATTTTGTCGGATAGTTCGTCATCTTCATCGACAATAGCCGTCATGAAAGCGTTTGGCGTTTCGTAATAGTCATTAGCAAGCTCTTGAATGATGCCAGCGTCTAGTGTGTCGAGCTGTGTGAGGAGTTCGGAGAATATCATATTTTTAGGGTTATTTTACAGATAAAAGCTTGATAAGTTCGGCGACAGTTCCAACAAAGAGGAAAGAGAGACGCATAAGGCTATGGGTTAGATGCCTTTTTTCAAAGGCATAAACGTATCCGACAAGATAGCGGTAAACTGAGACATTTCGGCCATGTTTGTAATGTTATAGCCTAGCGTTTCAAGGTATTTGGTGGCCGTATCTTCTATACAGCGGTCTGAATAATCATAGGAGATAGTGACGGATTGGCGGAAACGTTCGGACGTGATTTTGATGCGTGAAGGGAGGGAGTTTGTCGCTGGCATGTACTTGATGAGGAACAGATGGAGATTTGTCATATATGTGTAGGATGGAGAGTTATTTTTGACTCCTAGCGGGGAAAAGTAGGGTTAGCCACTTTATCCGCTAGGAATCGGGTTGATCGGCTTGTTTGTCGATCGTGCTTGCATAATAACAGTAGATAGATCAGGTGTCAAGTAAAGAGAGTGTGGATAACTCTGTAAAATGTAGATACAGAAAAAAATGATACACGTGGGGGAGTATACGAAAGAGAAAAAATGCAAAAACCCTAGGAAAATGAAAAAATGGGTTTTTGATGTCTATATAGGGGAAAAATCGTATTATTATTTTTATTTTGCAATAGGAAAATTAACCAAGCAAGATCCGCATATTGCATAATGCAATATATAATATCCAAAATTTCCCTATAAGCATTTTGCGAACTCTCTTTTTTGTCTGTTTCGGCGCTAAAAATTGCGATTCTTCGCTAGTTCTAGCTAAAAAACGTGCTTTTCGTCTCTTTTTGTGCGTCAAAGCGCTAAAACTTGCTACTATAGATAGCTATTTTGTACGTCAAAACGTCAACACGGTGCCCATGTTGCCCACCATGTGCCCACACTATGCAAATTTATCGCTAGATTTACGTATTATCTTGTTTGTGTCTTTTAATCTATGTTATGCGACGCAAGAGCCGCATGATTTCGTTACGCGACGCATAGCCGAAAATCCAAAAGCCCCCATGGCCCAGCGTTCTATAACAGCGAAGGTGTTTTTTATTACGTGGCGGTGTGTGTCAGCTCGCCAATAGGCAATCCTAGACCAAATTTGCCCCCTAGGACAAGCGCAAGGTACTTCTAGGTGTAATTCCACCTATATCGACTTTTTTTTCCGTCTGGAGCATTTTAACCCCCTACCACCGGTACTTTTTTCTGTGGTATCATGTTCGTATGATCGCCAAAATTGTTTTAACTCAATTCAATCGTGCTTGGGTCCCTATGCACGAATGCTGTCATTCTTCGTGTTCTTCAGTCTTTTTCCCACTTTCAAAGGACGATATTTTCTGTCCTCAGCATGTTCCAGATAATTTCACTCCCGATATTTCTTCCGCTCTCGGTCTTGTTATTCGTTTCGAGGTCCGTGTTGCAGTTTCTTCTTTTCAGCGCACTTCTTTTAATTATAAAAAAGTAGCTGCGCGCGATGAATTTATTTGTCGTTATTGTGGCGATAGTCCACGCACGACCTTTGCTATTAAAATGCACGTCGACCACATAGATCCTTGGTCTAGTGGTGGTGGAAATTCTACTAAAAACCTAACTTTCTCTTGCGGTCCATGCAATCTGTACGCCCATAATTTAGTTTTTCCGTCCTTTCGCTCCAAGCGCGAGTTTATTCTGCAGCGGAAGACTACTCACCCGTTTTTATCTGAGGCGGAGCGCCTTTTGCGTAAGCTGGGTAGTCCTGATGGCAAGTAGGCGCTTTTATGCTATAATTCTCCCATGCTTCTCCCTCCGCTTTCTTCAGATCTTGCTCCCGTGGAGTTTTCTCCGCTGATTGCGTCTGCTCGTGCGCAGAAAGAGATCGACAAGCGTTTGATCGATAAGGCGGTAACGCTTCGCATTGTGCAGGAGCTTCCCGCTGTGCTCGATAACGCGATGAACCTTGCTCTGAACGCAGAATCTGAGTCCACACGACTCGATGCGACGAAGTACCTGCTTGATCGTGCTGCGGGGAAGCCAGTGGAGCGCAGTCAGTCGACAAACGTGAATTTGAACCTCCTCGTTCCTGCGGACGAGGTGTCTCAGAGACTTACTCATCTGTTAGAAAATAGCTTTTATGCCAAAGATTAAAAAACCATCCGCCGCGTACATGAAGCGTGAGCTTACAAAGAAAGATACTCCTGCACACGAGAAGAAGGAGTCTCCGCTCTTCAAGAAGTTAGAGCTTACAGCTGCAAAGAAAATGACGCGCGCACTCAAGAGTAAATACGCATAATCTGTAAGCTGATGTCTTTACAATCGTCACTCGTCGAGTGTCAGAAGAAGGTAAACTCGTCTATCGCGCTTCTTGTAAAGGATGCGCTTAATACGGGAGACTGGAGTTATGTCCGGTCGTTCTTCGCGTCTATTGATCCTGTCAAGGATCCGCAGGATGCATCGTGTAAGGTGATTGCGTGGGGTCGCTTCTTCTTGCCGACGTACCTTAGAGATCCGTCTCCGTCCTTCCACTATGATCTGGTGGAGCGTCTGTTCTCGAACCGCAACGAGTACACAGCGTGTCCGCGTGGGTTCGCGAAGACAACACTAAACCAGCTGGCGATCTGCTACATGGTGGCGCACAAGATGCAGAAGTTTATTGTTGTTGTTGAGAAGTCGTTCCGTGAAGCGTCTGAGGTGCTTGAGGTTATTCGTGACGAGTTTACGAACAACCAGCTTATTAAGCAGGTATATGGATCTCTGGTGAAGGTTGACTCGACGGGGTCGTATGATGAGAAAAATAAGGATGCGCAGGGTGATGTGTTTGTGAACGGTGTGCGCATCAGAGCGAAGGGGTTTAACGCGCCTATTCGTGGGTTGAAGTCCTCGGAGTACCGTCCCTCCCTCATTCTGGTTGATGATGTGGAGGAGGATACACACGTGATGAACGAGGATCAGCGACGTAAGTACAGGGAGAACTACACGCAGGGTATCTTGCCATCGCTCGACGTTGAGGGGTTTGTGAAGGTGACGGGAACGATCCTGCACTATGATAGCTTGTTAAAAAATCTCGTGGACCAGTTTGATGGTAAGACCTATAGGGCTTACGATGCGCAAGCATCCGCTCCCGAGCAGACGCTCCTCTGGCCAGAACGATGGACGTGGGACCGGCTGGAGGAGAAGCGTAAAGCGATGGAGATGGAGGGGAAGGGCTCAAGTAAATTTTATCAGGAGTATTTAAATCAGCCGGTAGATGATCTGCGACGTAGTTTTAAACAGGAGTGGTTAAGCAGATATTACACACCATCAGACATCAAGATGAAGTCGCTGTTCCGGACGGTGTGTATTGATCCGGCGGAGAGTAAGAAGCGTGGAGCTGACTACACAGCGGTGACGATCGTGGACTGTGACCAGGATAACAACTGGTACACGCGGTATGTGAAGCGTCATCGTGTGAACGGTCCGGAGCTCATAGACTTAATTTTTGAGATGTGGCGAGTATGGAAGCCGCAGGTCATTGGGATAGAAAAGAAAGCGTTCGAGGATCAGATAAAGCCGTACATGCAGATAAAGAGTCAAGAGCTCGGTGTGTTCCCTGCGGTCGTGGAGCTTGAGCATGGAGGGCAGCGTAAGGAGGACCGTATCTTGGGTGCGCTTCAGGGACGATTTGAGAGTAAGAAGATTTGGTTTGAGGAGGGGGCTCAGGATGATACGCGTCTGCTTATTGGAGAGTTGTATGACTTTCCGTACGGGAAAAACGACGATTTGTGCGACTCCCTTTCGTATCACATGCAGATCTCGAAGAGACCGTACGGGGGTTCGACAAAGACGGAGCCATCCGTGTTCAGGGAATTTTTTGCGCGACGTAAAAAGAACAGAACGAATTCGCTCGCGACAAGATTATAGTTTTGTGATATAATACACACATATGTCTACAGAAAAAAAACCATTTAATGCTCAGCAGGACTTGATTCAGAAGGAAGCAGAGAAACGCTCAGAGAAGATCGGTGCGGCTGCGCAGAAGATGCTTGACATGGCTGTTGCAGAAGGGCTCACGGTGAACGACTTGCAGGTTATTATCCAGCAGCTGACATCGCAGATGAACTTGGTGTTTCTTTCACGTAAATGTTCAGAGTTTGTTGATAAACAATAATTTTTTCTATGTCAGACCAGAATGCGAGCGTCCTGCAGACACCAGAAGAGCAGCACTACCAGACATATCAGTACTCTCCAGAAGAGCAGAAGTTTGTTTCTGACTGGTGGAACGAGTTTATGCTTTTGTGGATCGCGAAGAACGCGCCGCAGGACATTCTTGGTGGACGTACGCTTCAGGGCTTCTGGGATGATTCGGTTCGTGACTATGCGGTGATCGCTGAACAGCTTGAGGATCCAAACGACCCGGTGCAGCAGTACGTCTCATCTGTGTCGCGTGACAAAGCGGACGTGTTTATTGGGAACATGGTCTCACAGTTGTTGTATCCGTCGGTAAAAGCGGTGAACGTGAACAGTAAGACGGACCGGACGCTGTCGAAGGTATCGCGCTCGCTTCTTGAGTGGGCTCAGATGAACGATGGGTATCCGTCAGAGACGGGTATCGCGAAGAATGTACGGTACGTTCATAAAATGGTTGTTGAAGGTACTTTGCATGTTCAGGACGATGTGTCGAAGGAGGATGCGCTCACATCATCGCTCGTCCCCAACGAGGAGATTTTTGTGCCGAACTTTTGGGAGGCGAACATTCAGCTTCAGTCGCATTTGATTCGTGCACAGTTGAACGTGACGTATGAGAATGCGGAGCGTGTGTTTGGTGACTGTCCGAACTTTCAGTTTGTTGCTCCTCAGTTCACAGACTTCTGGTTCATCCAGCGTCCAGAGTACAAACAGATTTTTCAGGGTATCGTGAAGTCTCGTCGTGTGCAGGTTATGCACGTGTGGAAGGATCTTTCTAAGGCACAACTTCAGAAGGAGAAGGATGCTGGACGCCTGACGAGTAAGACGAAGCGAGCGAAGTATTACAATGTTTTGATAAATGATATTCCAATGTATCCGGTGGACAATTTGTCACCGTACAAAGATGGGTTGTATCCGATCAGCAAGGGTATCTTCGCGTTGTTGTCGAAGTCGGAGTATTACTGGGGAAATTCGCTTCCAAATAAGATTCGTTACGACAAGAGATGGCTTGACTCCTGGAAGACGTTGCTTCGGTATAAGGGCAAGCTCAACTTACTTCCTCCGATGGTGTCGCTAAACGGCAACTTTGTTGATGAGGAGATTTTGCTTCCTGCGAAGATTACTCCGATCACGGAAGAGCTTCAGCTTAAGCGCATTGAGGGTGTGGCTGATCCAATCTCGCAAGCGGATGTCATGCTGCTTGATATGGCGGAGAAAGAAATTGATCGTGGGACAGTCTCGCCAAGTATGTCAGGTCAGATGCCTACAAAGCGCATGACGAAAGCAGAGGCGCAGATCTCGGATATGAACGCGAAGCAGTTGCTTGATATTTTTTCGTTGCAGCTTGCGATCCTTGCGCAATCACGGTCGTATGCCATCTTACGTCGTCTATTTCAGTTTCTTCCTCGCGGGAAGGTCGACACAATCACGGTGTCTGACCAGAAGTTATCTGATGGGTTGCGTGGTGATTTAGAAGTCGTGTTTAAGAAGTTACCGAAGCTTACGCAGGAGCAGATCGCAGCGACAAGTGAGAAGATGCTACAGAACGAAATTCAGACGCGACAGAAGAAGGAGCCTGTAGATACAGTGTTTATTGATCCGGACTATTTGGAAGATATCAACTTGTTCTTGTTTGCAGATGCGGCATCGCTCCTGGAGGACAAAGATGCGACGAAGAAAGCGCAGTATCGTCAAGATGTGCAGATTTATCTCTCACGACCAGACTTGTTCGACCAGACAGAGGTTGCTCGTCAGCTCATTCGTGCAAACGACGATCCAGAGGAGATGCTTGTGCAGCAAACGACGCAGATTCAGTCAACGCAGCTTCCAGATTACGCGAAAGCGTCGCAGGTTCAACAACCATTCGGTCCTACAGGTGGAGGTCAGGGTACGGGGAGTCAGTTCGGTGGTGGTCTTAATGCGGTAGCTTTGAAGTAGTATGAAAATGTGGTATAATTATCTGGTCGAGTGGATGTTTGGACGGTACTTTCATGCATATATTCATCAGTTTAAGAAAGCTGATGACAATATTATGCGGATGAAGGATGCGGAGAAGAAGGAGTACTACCGCGCAGCACGAGACATTGTAGAGAACGCAACATACGCTGCTGAAATTCAAGAGCTTATACGTAAGTACTACACAGAACTTGCATGTAAGACGGGTTCAACGCTTGAACAGCAGTCGTACAGACTGACATTAAAGGCCATCCAGGACTTTGACGGTCGTCTAAAAGCACTTGCGTCACTTTATTCACCTCCGATGGTCAGTCGGATAAGCGAACAGCTATGAGTAAGAAACCACCAATCATCGATATTCTCGAAACAGGAAAAGCAAAATAAATGTTACAGACAAAGGAAGAACAGGGGTTGCTCAAGGGATAATTTGCCCTTTGGCATGGTTCAGCAACCCCTGTCCATCCAAAGAGCGAATTATCCCTTGAGCACAACTCAAGGGATTTTTAATAACGCGACCGAAGCATCCCGAAGTCGTATAAGAATCTATGATCGAACGAACACCAGCCGAGCTTGCGGCGGAAAAACAAGCCGAGGAAACCGTAGACACCACTGGGAACTTAACTGACGAAGCCGATCTTGCCGGAGACGTCGATAAACAAGAAGAGTCACCATACGCGAAGCAGCTAGAAGAACTTCGTAAAAGAGCTGAGGGTGCGGAAGCGAAATTGAAAGAGAAAGAGGATCTTATTGAGCACAAAAATCGCGCGATTGAAGCGTCGAAGAAAAAGCTCAAGGAGATTCCTGCTGAAGATGAGATCGCTGATCGTATGCTCGCAAAGCTAGAGGCGAGACAGTCTGAACGTGATGTCGCCGCTCGCGTAAATGCGATTACGGCTGATGAAGCAGAACGGGAAGTCATCATGAGTCACTACAAGTCTTCTATCCAGAAGACAGGAAATGTAGATAATGACTTGAAGATGGCAGTAGCTCTTGCGGATAGTGACAAGGTCTGGGAACAGCGCAGAAACCGTGCAATGGAGGAACGACGTGAAGACTTTATGACAAGCTTCGCAAACACTTCTCTTCGTGGTGATGCCGGTGGTTCAAAGATCCGAGATCCTATCTACGCAGCAGCCGCTCAGCTTGTTCAGAATATCAATCCGAAGGCTGTTGGTAGGTTAGATGAATACTTTAAGAAATAAACTATAATTATGGCACAACTCTTTCGCCGAAATACAGAGGCTTTCGGGACGCGTGAATCTGTTATTGGTAAAAACTCGGAGGCTTTTCTCCGCGGAACTCCAGTATCAATTGATGCGAACGGATTCTTGATCGGATGTACAGGTACAGAAAAAGTGTACGGTTTTTGCTTGGAAGACATCACGATGGCTTCTAACAATCAGACTGTTGCACAGTACAAACCACAGGTTGCAAATTGGGATGGTGTTCAGATGGCGTTTACAACGATTGGTGCTCTTGCTCAGACTGATATCGGTGAATACTCTGATGTTTCGACAAACACGGCAGGTGCGGTTGTTTTGACGAATCCAGCTGCAGGTAACTCCGGTGAGTTCCTTTGTGTCGGTATCGATGCAGATGACTCCACGATCGGATACTTCGTTGTTGCTGAACCTCAAGACTTAGCGTTCGCTCAAGCCTAATCCACTAACTGATTAAAAACCCACATATATGTTGATGACAACTCGCGGTTCTTTTTCTCAGGTAGTAGATGCAGCAGTACGTGCGCTCTACGACCAAGCGAAATTTGACCTCTCAACCAAGGTCTACGGTCCTACACTCGGCTTTACACAGTACGAACCAGACGTGCCAGCTGAGCAGATCTCATCTGTCTCCGGTCCAGGGTACGGTATCCTGACTGTTGAAGGACAGCAGTACGGCTCGAACGAACTCTACAAGGGATATCCAGTGACTCTCCGTATGCAGAAGTTCACATCTGAACTTAGCTGGACGGAAGAAGATCTCCACTGGCTCTCGAAAGCACCTTCCTCAAAGCGTGCTGTTACGTTCAACTCAATTCCAAAAAATGCAGTTAATGCATTGAATGGAAACGTCAATCTTGAAGCTTGTAAGGTGTTCTACCTCGGCTTCGGAACGACAAACCTCACGGGTGGAGATGGTCTTGCTCTCTTCGTCTCGAACCACACAATCCGCAAGGATGGTTCAACGCAAGCGAACACCTACGCTGTTGGTGATACGTATCGCGCGTTCTCCGGTCCAAACTTGGTTGATGCAGTCAACATCATGAACCGTTTCAAGGGTATGAATGGTGTTCAGATGCTTCCAGTGCAACGCATTCGCGTTCTCTGCTCGATTGAATCTCAACCGGTCGTTGAACAGGCGATCAACTCGCTCTACGGTCCTTTGAACGCAAACCTCGGTCTCGCAACGGCTTCTAAAGAAGCATTTCGCTCTCGTGGTGTCGATATTGCATCCCAGGTCTTGTACGATATGCCATACGCATACCGCAACTACTGGTTCGTTATTGACCTTGATCGTGCAGCTGAAATGGCTTGGCTCGCATCTGGTTGGATGCCACGCATGAACGATGTCACAGAGTTTGCGAAGGGTTTGTACAAGAATGAAGCATCGACCTTCTTCGGATACGTCTTCTCTTCATGGCAATGGGCTTTTGGTAGCAAAGGTGACGGTACTACAGTGACCTAAGGTAGACAGTTCTCCCTCCCCTAGTAACATCTAGGGGAGGGTCGCTTAACCACATTCTATGAATAACAAACTTACGACCCTTCTCCTGTCAGTGCTCCTCGCGCTTCAGGTCTTCGTCGTGTACAGAGTGTTGTCTACTCCGCAGGTCGGACCTCGTGGACCTCAGGGTCCTATCGGTGCAACTGCAGATAATACGACAAACTGGACAGCTGGCTCTTTCTCTTCCGACCTCGATGTCGGTGGATACTTGACGGTTGTCGGTACATCGACATTCTCTGGTGAAGTCTCTGGTGTTGCGAAATCTCTTGCAACAACTATGTCTTCATCTGCAACAACAACTGCTTGTGCGCCTCTCAACAACTCCGCTGTCACAAGAACTGTTCTTGCAGCCAGTGTTGTTGATCGCGGTACGGCAGCGAGTACAGGTGCTGTTACGTGGCAAGCTGGTACCTCAACGGGTCCAGGTGTCGCGGCTACAACAAAGATTGTAAATACGGTGCTTACTCGTGCAGCAAGTACGGATATCATCACGACGACCTCGACTATTCTTGGTACGTCTGGTGCATACTCCATGTGGCGTCCAGGTGAATACTTTGTGTTTATATCTGGTACGACAACGAACGCTGGTACGTGTCGCGTTCTCTACTACTAATTGAGAACTGTGAGAGGAGGGGACTGAAAGAAATTTCAGTTCCTCTCGCGGTAACTTAAATTAACAACAATACTATGGAAGCAATTAAATGGGATGTATTCACAGCTGAAGAGCGTAGTCACATCGAACGTCTCCTCGCTCGCGGTGAGTTTGATTCAATCGCAAAAGCGATCTCGATGGATTCTCTTGAGAAGGAATACTGGGTTGGTAAGCTCTTTGAAGAAAAAAAGCCAATCCCAGCCCCTATTGAGTCCAAGGTTGCTTCCGAAATGGAACGAGAGAAGATGCACGGTATCCAGATTGATTCTCCAGAGAAAGAAGCAGAATGGCAAGCAAAATTCGATGAAGAGAAGAAGGTCCATGAAGAGAAAGTGAGAGCGAAACGAACAACCAAAGGTAAGAAATCTGAATAATATGATTCTCCAAGATCAAAAACACATATCGCCATACCGCGGTTTATCAACGGATGGTCTCGGCCAGTCTGCAACAGCAAAGTATATTTCCGGTGAAACGGTACAGCTTTACTACAACAGCTCTGGAACTCTTACAGCTGATGCTGGACAAGCTGCTGGAACAGCTGTTCTTGCTGTGCTTCGTTATGATTACATCCTTGATGCGATGTCTTCGACGCAAGCTCGTCTTGGAGATTCTTCACTCTCCTTTACATCTACTGCATTCACATCGGAAGTCTACGTGACTCCAAGTGACTGGGAGAATTACGACTCATTGAACTGGAAGCAGCGTCTTACGACAATTACGGCGAATTTTACGAATGGTCAGTACGCTGTTGATTATCGTGATGGAACAATGTATGGGAAAAAAGCATCAACACAGTCTACGTTAACATCTGCGGCATATGCGATTGCTACAGCATCAGACACAGACATGTTCGCGTTTGCGAATGTTAATGCTTCATCTACAGATACGTCTATCGTTGCAGCGGTAGCTGGTTATAGAATTTGTGTTACAGGATATACACTTGTAGCTGGAGGTACAGCAACGAACGTCACATTTAACTCAAAAGGAGCGGGTGCTGGAACAGCTATCTCCTCTCTGAAGGCATGTGCAGCAAACGGTGGAGTATCAGCTCAGAATCCGCGTGGAGTATTCAAGACAAATGTCGGTGAAGCGCTTACGCTTACGACGGGTACAGGCTCAACTGTTGGTCTCGACGTTACTTACGAATTGATCTAAAGCTATGGCTCTTACGATTCGACAAATCTGTATTGAAAGACTGCAGGCAGAAATTGATTCTGGGTCTACAGACGCTACACTTTATAAAGACTTTATTAGTAAGCTCACGACGAACACAGATGATGAAATTGAGTTGAACTTTCGCCGTAACTTTGACCTTCTTCAGGCTGTGCGCCTCACAGCATCACAACTTGGTGCTCCTCCACAGCTAGCTCTAGAAGAACCGCTTGATGTTGTTCAAGACTTAACACCACAGGATCCATCCTTAATCTCATAAACCTATGGCAAATCTTATCAGTCATGCAACAGGAAACTTCACCGCCGCTGGTACGTGGCTTGTGGCTGATACGACTTCGGCCAGTATTGCTGGTGTTACCGCGACAACCGTTGGTAACGTCGCAGGTACAGTGACGGACTCAGCGACATTCACTCCAGGCGTTATCACGGTTCAAGGGATCTTGATCCAGCTTTCTCGTCGTATCGGTACAACGGGTACGCTCAAGGTTATTCTTCGAAATTCCACGGGTTCTGTTGACGTTGGAACTGTGACGGTGAACTGTTCAGATCTTCCAGCGGAAACAGCTGTTTCGACAAACGCCTCAGCGGCAGCGGACGGTTCTTGGCATTTCTTTGATTTTGTTACCCCTGTTGTTACGCTCGGTGCAACAAATTACCTCGTTCGTGTCGTTACTTCTTCCGCTTCTCAGGTTGCTCTCCTCGGAGGTGCAGCGAATGACTGGAATCGTTTACTTGTGACGACAACAACCGGTGCGCCAGCAGCAGCAGACCGCACATGGGTTGGACAGGCGTATACAGGTGCAGGTGCAGCTACGACGTACACGGTTACGCAGGACAACAACAACACCAATGCCTACGGTGAAATGAATGTTTCGAACGGTGGAACTCTTGCGGTATCTGTAGCAGCAGCAACGCAGTATCGCTTGGCTGGTAACTTGAAATGCTGGGGAGGATCAACGTTTACCTATGGCACATCCGGTTCGCCGTGTGTCCTTGGTCAAGCAACGATTCTTGAGTTCAACTGTGCGTCTGATGGTCAATATGGCTTTGAGCGTTTTTGGAATGCAAGCGTTACATTCTACGGTGCCGCAAAGACCGCGGTTATTAATCAGCTTGCGGCCGATGCAGCAGCCTCAGCAACGTCTTTGACGCTTACAACAACAGTTGGCGCGACATGGAAAAGTGGTGACGTTATTGTGCTTGCAGGAACAACGACGACAGCCTCTCAGACTGAAAACAAGGCACTTGGCGCGGATGCGTCCGGAACAACCGTTGGAACGATCGCAGCACTTACAAACGCGCATAGCGGTACAGCTCCAACCGCGGGTCATGTTGGAAACATCTCACGTGATCTCAAGTTCCGCTCAACCTCAGCGACAGGCGTTTCAAATGGAACCTACTTCTTCACAAGCGCAAACTACACGGGAACTTCCGTCATCTACTACTGTGAGTTTGCCTATATGGGATCAGGTGTTGCGAATAAGCTCGGCTTTTACAATGCAGCAATTGCAGGTACCGAAGACGTTGAGTTTTGCTCATTTCATGACTTGAATGAGGCGTCTGCCATCATGGTCAACTATGTGGGAAATGGTAGTTTTCCATACACCTTCTCGAATAACATTCTCTATAATACGAGATCTGGCTTTATTAATGTCATCACTACAGCTACTCCAACAATTAGCGGTAACTTTGTTGCAGCAGCAACGCCGCAATCCTCAGGCATGGTCTTTGGTGACGTCGGTGGAACGATTACAAACAATATCGTTGTAGGGACGACGAATGCAGGTAGCTATGGGATGACCTTCAATGAAGCAGCAGGTAACGTTGGTACAATCTCAGGAAACATTGCATATAACAACTTTGCCATTGGTATCGGATTTACAGCGAGTATGTTGGGTACAATAAGCTCCTTTACGTCATGGAGAAATGGGACGTATGGATTTGCTTTGGGTCAATCGTATGCCATTCCTTCCGGAGGTGCTACTGCGGGCGCACGTTCGCTCACACTCGATCAATTTACGGCCTTTGGCAATGCCGCAGGAAATGCGCAAAGTTCCGGTGCTTCTAATGGATTGATTATCTCAAACTGGACGCTCAATGCTGGAGTAACGAACACCGCCCCATTTGGCCTCGACTTCGTGAACGGCGCCTATCCTATTGGTGCAAGAATGGTGAACTGTACATTTGGCGCAACGACCGCACACGTAACGGCAGACTTCCGATTTGGTATCACATCTGGCTGTCAAATGTACGCGGAAAACTGTAGTTTCAGTGCAGCGACACTCTTCGCAACGTCAACAAACTGCGCAATCAACACCTTCTTCCAGTCGGATAAACATCAGCAGACAGCGGGCAACTGGTTCAAATTCACACCATACGGGACTCTTGCTCAGGATACGGTGATCTTTGACACAGGGACGCAGTCCGTGAAGATGACGCCAAGCAGCGCGAACCAGAAACTCGTCTCTGATCCATTCTATGTTCCAGTTGCCTCAGGAAAGACAATCACCGTCTCCGTTCGTGTACGCAAAGGGACATCGTATAACGGAAACAACCAGCGTCTCATGCTTCGCGCAAACTCCGCGATGGGTATCACGACAGACACCGTGATCGCAACCGCAGCAGCTTCTATTGGTACATGGGAAACACTCTCAGGTACGACGGCAGCAGCTTCGCAGAATGGAACGTATGAATTTTTCGTGGATAACGATGGGACCGCCGGTACAACAAACTATCAAAACATGACGGCAACGTCCTCCTAATATGGCTATCATCGCCCCCGCCACAGGAACACTCTACAATAACCGCGGTTCCATGCGGGTATGGGTTGGTATTCCTGCGAACGATCCAGGGTCTACGCTTTTTGATAATCGTGGGTCGATGAATGTCTATGTGCAAACGGCATTCACACTTACGTTTGTAACTAGCTCACCGCTCACAAATGGAACGCAAAATAGCGCATACTCAAATGCAATAGTCGCTGCGAGCGGATCTGGAACATACACATACGTCGTGACAGTCGGTTCAACGCCTACGGGCATCACTCTGAACTCTGATGGAACACTTACAGGGACGCCAACTGGTACAGGAACAAGCAATTTCACAGTGAAAGCAACGGATTCTTTCGGAAATACTGGATCCCAAGCATATCAACTGACGATCAACGCCAGTGGTGGTGGTGGCAGTGGTCAAGCGGGTTATCTTTCGCTCTTAGGGGTCGGTCAATAGCTCATGTCTCCCGCATTTCATCTAAGTCCTTCACAATCCATGTAGCCTCTGGCGGGAGTAGCTCAAAAGGATTGGTATTGCTGGGTGTTGGATCTTAATCACATTGGGCAACTTTTTAGCCTGTTAATGCTGTATGACTGATATGGAGCGAAGGGTCATAGAACTTGAAGGATCGCATGATGAAATTCGATCAGATATTAAAATCATTAAAGAGAATCATCTTGCGCATATTCAGATCGCTGTAGAGCGTTTATCGAGTGACATGGCGTGGGTAAAGATGATTGTTACGGGTACGATGATGAGTGTCGTTGGTGGAATTGTCGCGCTTATACTTAATCTTAAAAAGTGACTATGTGGATTCAAGATAAATGGAATGAGTTACCAGAAAACTGGAAGTATGAGATCCGATCACTTTTACACTCGTTTATATCCGGTGCAACAACAGCTTGGATAGCTAGTGGCGGCGGTATCCCAGACTCAAAAGAAGCTGTATATGGTCTTCTGTATGTTATGGTCCGTTCTGGAGTGAAGTCAGTCAGTCTCGCAATCGCTCCACAAAAGAAAGATGGAGATGTGGTATAATGGAGGTACTTATTCGTTAATTTTTTATACGTATGTTTGATCCAAACGTTGCATTTACGGCCTCTGAGATAAATTTGATCGAGCTCGCTGGTCTCGCCATCGAACCATTCCGAGCATTTTACACATTGTTTCCAGACCAGAACATCGACACTGCGATCGGCGGATATCTCATGGAGCTGAAGAAAACTGCATCTGTCACAGAAGAAGCGGTCCCAGCTGCAGAAGAAACTGTAGCTCCATCCACGGGGGAAGTGACGGCGGATGTCGTGACGGAATAGTCCCTCCTGACTTCATCAGTTGTCGCGTTAATTGCTACAGCTGGTGAGTCGCTCCCGCATATTTGGCATATATGCGGAGTCGATAAAAAATGGTATAATACATATATATGCCTCTCAAATCTGGAAAGAGCAAAGCGATAATCTCATCGAACATAAAGCGAGAAGTTTCTGCGGGGAAAAAGCCTAAGCAGGCTGTAGCCATCGCTCTCAGTAAAGCTGGATATAAACGCAAATAATATGTTGCAGCTCATCCTTTCACTCATTCGTCAGTTCTTCCTGACAGAGCGTGTCAATGGAGAAAAGATGTTTCTCGGTCTTCTCCCACATACGGAAGATGAACGAGACTATCAGTTCTCTATGCTCGGTGGTATTTTTGGCTACACGCCGAAAGAAAGAAAGAATGAGATCGCTATTGTGGATGTAAAGAATCAGGGATCTTTGAATACCTGCGTCTGGAACTCGGCAACCGTACAGAAAGAGGTTGATGAGAAGGTTGCATTGTCTGTCAAATATATTGTTGCTCAAGCTCGTGCGAAGGGACGCTGTGGATGGACTGGCTTCGCTCAACTCCGTGATGCGCAGAAGACTCTCGTCGATACAGGTATCTGCGAGGAAACCCTGTTCCCGGATGTTAAAGCTGGATGGCCTTTGTATTCTGATCCTGCACAAATTACCTATGAAATGGATGTGAACGCTGCGAAGCATAAGTCAAGCAGCTTTTTTACGGTTACGACGAAAGATGAATACTTAAAAGCGATTGATGATGGTCACGTGATCCATACCGGTACGACATGGTACACGGGATATAACTCAGCGAACCTTGACGCAACCGCTATCCTTAAACCACGCTCTGGAACCATTGTCGGTGGACATGCGTTTGTCTGTGTCGGCTATGATCTCGACAAGAGTCTTCTAAAGTTTCAAAACTCTTTTGGACCTCTTTGGGGAGATCATGGATGTTTCTACGTCATCATGTCTGACTGGTTCGGAGGCATGGCATTTCCAGGATTTATCAATCTCGACCTTCCACAGACAAGCCTCTGGGCTATGTATGAAGGTAAAGATGTGAAGGGAGCTGGGCCAGCCATCTACCGCATCGTGAATGGAGCAAAGTGTGCATTCACGAGTGAGGCTACTTTTAATAAGCATGGTGGTTCATTCAATCCGCGTACGTGGATTCAGATTTCAGATTCATTACTTAACTCGATTCCTGTCGGACCAAACATGATATGAAGAACGGATTAAAGATTTTCTCGCTCTACTTTGTTACTGGATGTATCGCCATCGCTACAATTCTTGGCGTTCGCACTCTCCTAGTTAAAGCAGACACGATCTACACGATCAAGCCAGGTGACACACTCACAAAAATTTCAAAAGCATTCAATGTTGCTATTGAGCAGCTTGCCTCTGACAACAATATCTTAAATATCAATAAGATCGTCTCAGGTAAAAAACTTACAATTACTGATGGACCTGTCCTCGGCACTGCAGGTGGAGGTTATGTGCCTATTACCGGATACGAAAGCAGAACCACGCAATATATCACTGCTTCTGCAGCAACGATCCCAGTCGCTTCAACGAAAGATCCATCCGGCACCCAGATCGATCTCACAAACATCTCTCCTTCTGGAACGGTGAATGTGTACATGTCTCTTGAACCAGGGACAACTCGTGAAGAGCCGATTAAGTGTACAGGTGTCACAGCTCTGTCCTGGACAGGTTGTACTCGTGGTCTTCCATTTCAAGGAGGTTCAGAAACGGCCTCTTCCACTCTCCAGAAAGCTCACAACGCAGGTTCAAAGATCATCATCACGAACGTCGGTCAGTTCTACAACCAGTACGTCTCTCTTGATGGACCTCAAACAGTCTATGGGATCAAGTCTTTTAGCGTCTTTCCAGGTACAACGAGCACAACGGCGCTTCCAACAGCAAACAATCAGTTTGTCACAAAATACTACGCAGACACGGTCGTTTCTACAGGTTTCACATCTGCAAACATTGATGCAACGACGGGTCTCAAGGCTGCTGGAACATCTCCAGAGAAGGTCCAGATAAACGCAAGCTCAACGGGATCCATTGCATTTGACTCGAATGGGAAGCTGTATGTAAATCCGACATTCAACAGTGGAGTGCTCTTTAATAGCACGACGACCTTCGTCGCTACAACGACACAGAATGGCGACGTGATCTATGCGTCATCCTCCTCCATGTTTCGTGTCAATCCATACGGTGATGGGTCAGATGGAGATGTCACGATCTCAGCGAATACGACGAATACACGAGACATGTTCTACAATAACCTCACCTTGTCTGGTGCGGCTATTAACAACACAGGCGGATATAGAATTTTTGTTAAAGGAAAATTGACGAGATCAGGAACAGCTAAGATTACAAATAATGGTGGTGCAGGTGGAGCTGGTGGAGCTGGCTCTGGTGGTGGAGCTGGTACAGCTGGTACAGCTGGTACAGCTCCAGCTGGAGTAACCGTCCCATTACCAGCAGCTGCTGTTGCCGGTGTCGCAGGTGTCTATCAGACTGTAAATGGAAAGACAAACGGAAATAACGGACTAGCCGGAAATTCACTTACAAATACAATCGCATCCTCTACGACGTTTACTGCTGGTGCTGGAGGAAATGGAACATCTGTCGGAGCTGGAACAGCAACAGGTGGTACAAAGGGTACTGACTCTACAAGTACGCAAACGACCGCCATGCCTCGTAGCTTATTAACAGCTACGACACTCTCTTTCCCAGGTGGTACAAGTATTACGTTGCTCAGACCATCTGCAGGATCTCCTTCTGGAGGTAGTGGTGGAGCTTCTACTGACTCTTCAGGTGTCTGTGGATCAGGTGGATCAGGTGGATCAGGTGCACCGGGAGGAATGATATGGATTGCCGCACGTTCTATATTAGATATTGGTACAGGAACAATGTTTGAAGCTAAAGGCGGTGATGGTGGTGCAGGTGGTGCAGGTGGTGGGGCTGGAACGAATAATTATGGCTGTGGTGGAGGCGCTGCTGGCGTAGCTGGTGGAGGTGGTGTTGTTGTTAAGATCTATGATGATATTCAGGGTACTGTGACGTCTGATGTATCCGCTGGAACTGGCGGTGCTGTTGGAACTGGCACGTCAAATGGTACAGGTAGTGCGACGAACGGAGCCGCTGCTTCTGCTGCTGCTGCAGGGTTGACGTTAAACATCCAGCTTTAATATGAGCTTTGTTGTCGGCACCGCTATTGGAGAGATGAACCAGGAGCTCAATCTTGTCGGACAACGTATGTCCGACACGGATTATATTCTCTTCTTGAACCGGACCATTAAATACTTCTACACGAGCTTGAAGCTGCCAACATGTCAGCGCTCGTTTGATCTCATCGCATATCCTGGAGTTAAAGAGTACCCACTTCCAACAGACTTTATCGGTATCATCGAACCAGGTCGTCCATATGATCTCTGGTCACCTAACTTCGAGCACAAGACAGAGCGAGATTTCATCCATTGGCCATACGGTCAGTCGACGTCCATCAAGTTCGTTCAAGAGACACCGTTCCTCATTTTTAATGAGACAGGGTCTTCTGCTGTCGGCGTGAACTCCTGTGATGACCTCACTGCAGGTGGAACGTGGGTAATAAGTGGCGATGGTTCAGCTCTTGCTCTCGATAATCAGATCTATACAGCTGGTACAGGCTCTCTCCGCTTCACCGTTACAGCTTCTTCTGGGTCTACAACTCTCACCTGCACAAGTCTTTCACGTGTTGATATCACGAGCTATCTGACTTCTGGTCAGCTCTTTCTTGATCTACAGCTTCCTTCAACGAACACCGTTGCGACCTCGTCTGTCTCTATCAAGATTGGAACTTCCGCATCGGCATACTACACGGTCTCCGACACAATGCGTCAGCGTGGAGATACGATCCTCAACGGCTGGGGTCTCATCGCTCTTGATCTGACGGCAGCTACGAAGGTTGGTTCACCAGACAGTACAGACATTGAGTATTTTCAGGTGACAATCAACCATGGTCTCACAGGTGTGAACGGAACATATCGTCTCGACAATATCTTTCTTTCGACAGGTGTCTACTATCAGGTCCCGTATTACTCCAAATACAACGTCAAAGCCTCTGATGGAACGTATAAGGAGCGCATCACTGCAACTGACGACACGGTGCTTTCACCGAGTGATATCGATGAAGCTCTGACATACAAGTGTCTTGAGATTGCGGCGAGCATTCGTCTCAGAGATCAAGCTCAAGCTCAGTATTACGCACGAGAGCTGTTACCGAAAGAAAATTATCTTAAGAGTAAATACCCACGTCAGGAGTCACGTTTACAGACTACTTGGTATAAGCAGACTGCAGGATTCTAAGATATGCCACTTCCGCCAATCGTCACAGATAAGTCCAAAGATCTTGATAAGTGGTATATCTACCCTGAGATGCTTGATAACAGACGTTTCAAGGGTTTTGAGAACCGAGAAGATGCCTCCATGCTCCGTGGATCTTTTGTTGTTGGACAGAATGTGACGTTTGGTTCATCTGGGCTCCCATCGCTCCGCAAAGGATTTGAGTCTGTAGGGACTGAAGCAACGGACTCTACTCCAGTGAATAGAGCGTGGCTGTTTGAGAATCGAGCTGGGAGTCAGTTTGAGCTTAAGATCTACGATACAAAGCTCGCCTACTGGCTTGTTGGAACATCGACAGACTGGACCGTATTAAAAACAGGTCTTACAGCAAACACAAACTGGGCTTTTGCAAACATTGGCAAAACAACAGACAATGAGACAAGCTGTGAGTTCTCGAACGGCGTCGATGGTGTCTATAAGTTTAACGGAGCTAATACGACTGTAGACTCTGCTTCTGCAGCAGCTGGAGCTGTCGCATCAGTCTCCTTCGTTGCTGATGGGAAGCCTACAGCGGTCACTGTTGCTACCGCTGGTGCTGGGTATGCCGTTGGTGACTATCTGTATCTTCAGGGTGGAGATTATGCAGCTTCTGTCCGTGTAGACACAATCAGTTCTTCTGGGGGAGTTGCGACAATCTCATTAAACACCGTTGGATTTACAGGAACTGGATACTCTGTCGCAACTGTCGCAACTGTCGGTGGATCTGGTGGCTCTATCCGAGGATATTCAGCTTGTACAATCAATATCACCTCTGTTTCTGCAACAGGTGGAACAGGCTACACATTAGGTGACGTTCTTACGATCAACGCAGGTGGTGTGAACGCTCAGGTGACGGTCACAGCTCTGAATGCTGGTAAGATTACCGCAGTGAGCATCACAGCTCCTGGGTCTGGATATGCTGTCGCGGGCGCTATCGCTTGTACGGGAGGGACTGGAGCTGGATTTACGATCAACGTAGATGCGATCGGTACAGGATGGATCAAGAAGAGCGGGACAACTTCTTGGCAGACTGCAGGGTTCTACAGCTCAGGATCGAACACACTCAGCATCGCAGGAACAGAATATACAGCAACAGGTAAGGGAGATTCTCTGTTTATGGTTGGTGTGACGCCAAGCCCAGCAGCAATCCCAGCTGGGACGCTTGTTGTACAGACTCCAGTTCTTGATCCGAACATGACGCAGTATCAGGGCTCAGTCATGCTTGCGCATGATGGACGATTGCACATGCGCAAAGAGTCGAAGAAGACTCTATGGCAGTATTCCGCGTTAGATGATCCGTTCACATTCTCTTCTGTCTCTCAGTCTCTCGATGGAGCAAGTGGATCAAAGGAGATCGAGTTCGGTGGTCCTATTACGGCATTCGGCAAGCTGAACAAGACGGTCCTCTGCTTCAAGAAGCGTCAAATCAAGATGCTCGACTATCTTCAGTTTGGTACACATACAGATTCTCCTCGCTATCAGACGCTTGTTGCAGGAGATGACAAAGGTACAACTCTTGGTGCGATCAATGACAAATCAACATTCTCAACACCTCTTGGCATGGTGTTTATTACGGTAGATAAGAGACTCGTGCTTCTGACAGGTGTGACGGCAAACAATGAGCCGCAGTACGTGTTCTTGTCTGATCCGATCCAGCCAATCTTCTCACAGGGTGTATTTGATGCAGCGGCTGGTATCTGTGTGAATAATGTAATCTATATTGCATTTAAGCAAGACTCAACATCATCATTTAATGACGTCGTGCTTCGTGGAGACATGACTCGTCAAAGTGTTGATACGAACGGTCGCATCTTACCTATTCGATGGGACGCTCCGTTCATTGGATGGAACGTGAGCGATTTCACAGTGATTTACAATACAACAACGTTCGCAAACGAGATCCACTGGCACAGCTCATTAAACTCTTCCTCATATCGACTCATTGACCAGAAGAGTGACAATACGACGGGGTATACGGGAACCATCAGAACATGGTCTGAACACTTTGAGAACCCATCACTCCAGAAGAGAATCGAGGAGATCTTCGTGGAGATACGTATGAATGAGAACAGCTCCGTTCTCTGTACAGTCCTCTATGACGAGGATGGGTTCACAGGACAGGATGGAACAACACTTACTGGAGTAGACGCGGCCTACAAGTTTGGAGGAACCGCATATAACACCTTCGGTGCAACAAAATATGGATCAGCAAAAATGGGTTCTAATATCAATTCTGATGTCCCTCCTGTGTATCGGTATAATCTGGAGGTTAACCCAAACGTCTATTTCTTCAATGTCTCATTGCAGCTTTCAGTCGATGGTGACGGTCAGGACTTCGAGCTCGTCCGCTTCGGCTACAAGCTGTCAGAGATTGTGAAGGACACAGACCGTAAGTATCTAAAGGGCTAATAATTATATGGCAACCAACTCTCAAAACCTGACACCTGAACAAATGAGCGCTTATGCTGGTCAGCTTGCAACGCAGGCTGATATGCGTACGAAGGAGTCCGCTATCCAGTCGGCTGTTGCTGCGCGCCCTCAAGGTACCGCGTTTGACCCTTCATCTGGGACATATAAGGACCCGCTATCTGGATTGTCATACTCCGGGTCAGCAGTAAACCAGGCTGATGGAACTCAGAAGATGCAGGCTGTATCAGGTGCCGTCGCTCCGGGTCAGGGACTCAGATTCTCTAATGTTGCAACCCCAGCAACGCCCGTGGGTTTTCAGCCTACAGGTTCCATGACCGGTAACTCTGCTATCGACAATAAGATTAACGGCTCAGCAACGGCTTCAACAGACGCAATGAATCCGGGGACACTCTCCTCCGCAACAGCACGCACAGACGCAGCAACAACAACTGCACAGAATAACACGACACAGCAGACAGGCAATGCTGCGTTTGACCAGCTTCAGCAGCAGTTTGCAGATAATCAAGCTCGTGAAAAAGCGCGTACAGACGCCGCTCTTGCTGCTCAGAAAGCGACACAACAGGAAGAAACTGCTACAGCGTCTGCGCTTGAGTTTAAGAACGGTACAACCGGTACCGGCTTCGCCGCTGACTATAACGCGAGACTTAACGCTCAACATGAAGCTGCACAGGGTCAACTCCGTGCTCAGTTTAATAGTTATATGGCGCAGTCGAATCAAGCTCTCGCGAGTGGTCAGGTTGCTCTTGGGAAGCAGCTTGCAGCTGCAGCGAAAGAAGCATTTGATGAGTCTGAAAAATTGAAGAAAGATAATATTGACGCAATTAAAGCCACGAACGACATTCAGAAAGCAGATTCTGAGGTGGGTGGTTATCTATACTCAGCAGCTCTTGGTGGAAAACAACTCACAGATCAGGAACTCACAACGCATGATGCTATTAAGGGTTATGAACCTGGAACATCTAAGGTTCTATTTGGCGCAGCTCAGTTTGTTGCAAAGAAAGACTATGGAGCAGCAGCTGATACGATGGCAAGCGTCCTTGGAAAGACAGACACTGGCGGAGCGGTGGAGCTCGGTGGTGTGAAGTATATCGTAAGTGGTAAAGCGAACGGTATCATAAATACCACGGAGGTAGATGGAGCTACCGGAGAGAATATGGCTATTAGCTATGATCCAAAGACAAAAACGACGACATCGACACCGATGGGAACTTTTAGCGAAAACTGGCAGATCAAAGAAGATAATGCAGGGAACCTTTGGCGCATCAGTGCAAACACGGGAAAGAAAGAAGTTCTTGGAGGATCAAGTAGTGTTTCATATCCAATGATTCCGGGAGCTGTTCAGAAAACAAATGCAGCTGTATTTAGAGACGGATCTATAGGTCCAACACTCCCTGGTCATGGGGCGAATGCAGGACAGTGTGGCGCAGCTGTGAACTATTGGTATGGCAAAGCGATCATCCCAGACTCTTTCGGTGGCAAAGTGCAAGCTCTAAGTGCTTATCCCACGATCACAGGAGATGCGATTCAATCCCATGACACATTCCTCATGAAGAGCGGTAGCACAGGTCATATTGGACTTGTCGGTGATACTTTCAAGGATCCTGTTACAGGCAAGATGATGTTCACTTGCACAGAAAGTAACTTTGTTCCTCCGAACAAAGGCATGCTCTCTAATTCACGTGTGATGGCTGTAGATGATCCACGCATCGCTCAGTTCTCTCGTGTCCCAACTCCAAACGTTCCACAAGCCGGTGGAGACTCAGTGGTATCTAACGCCGCCTCTGGTTTTGGTCAGTTTGGAGGGAAGAGCGCTCAAGATAATAAACCAATGACTTTTACTGAAATTGAGAAGGTGAATGCACAATTGCCTGCGGACAGACAGCTGGGTGCCAATGCTACGCGTCAAGATGCAGCAGCTGCTGGATATAAACCAGAAGCTGAAGAAAAGCCTTTGTCGTCTACTATCATTAAAGCATCTGGCTTGGATATCACTGATCCAGCTAATTTAGGTTTAACTCCATCACAGTTAAAGACGCGATTGGCTGAAGTGAGAGCAGCTAATGGAGGACAGGTGCCACTATCTGAGGATATCAAGAGTGCTGCGAGATCCTTGGCAGATTATTCAGGAGACATGAACTCATTGACGAGCAGATCTGGTGCAGATAAAGCAGCTATTTTCGCAGAAGCAAAACGGATCAATCCAGATTTTAATGAAAGCAATTTTTCCGCTCAAAAGAAGACGATGATTAACTTCGCTCAAGGTCCTATCAGTGAAGGTATTAAAGCTATTACAAAGGCCGTAGATCATATGAGAGATCTAAAAGAATCTGCCGATATCGTTACCAGCAAGCGCATAGCACCTTGGCTTCCAGGATCTAATTATATTGGTGATGTTGTCGCTGGAGCTACACATACGGCTGGAGATTTGAAAGCATTTAATGAGAATGCTCAGGCTGTTGCAGATGAGCTCACTCGTGTATTTAGAGCCACTGGAGGTAGTGAAAATGATGTTAAATCATGGAGAGAGAATTTGAGCGATACCAACTCCGCATCAGAAAATCAAAAAGCTCTTCAGAAAGGTGTTGACCTTATGGCAGGTCAAGTTAAGGGTATCTTTGAGCAATATAAGCGTGGCATGAATGGAGCAGAGCCGAAAATGCCTATTATCTCTCCTGAAGATGTTAAAGCTATTAAAGATATGGGCTTTGATACTTCAAAATTGGAACGCTATTCTTATCCAGCCGCTCCGAGTGGTCAGATGTGGGTAAAACAGAATGGAATGCCAGGTATTGTTCCTATCAATGAATTCGATCCAAAGACACAGCAAAAGATTTAATATGCCATTTACTCCATACAATCCAACTTCTGCTCCACAGCAGCAGGATCCAGTAACAAAAGGATTTCAACCATACGATCCTAGTACTGGCACATTTGGTTCAGTTCCTCCATCAGTAGCTCCACAGAATCCGCCTGAGCAGCCAGCTAACAATGGTATTTTCTCAACATTGGCTCACTATGGAAAAAAAATAGTGAGTGAGGTAGGTGGTGATATTGCTAATGTTTGGAATCAGGGTCGTGGATTTTATTCCGATATTGCCTCTGGAGAAAAAGCGGCTGGTCAGAAATTTGGGGAGGATATTCGAAGTATCAATCCTGGACAAGATACTGGAACGCAGATAACTGCTGGAACGAATCTAGCTGGAGATATTGGCGATGCTATTATGGTTCCTTTTAATTCGTTTCTAAAGCACACGGGCATATCAGATGCTGTATCAGCATCTGCAAAGAACATCGTTGATGCGTATGCGAAAACTCCAGGTGCTAACCCACAGCTTATCCAAGAAGGATTGGGCAACTTAATGAAGGGTGCTGGGGATGCTTTTAATGCTTTCGCTGAAGCGCATCCAAATGAAGCGCAAGTTGTTAAGAATGTAGGTAGAGTATTAAATCCAGCGATGCTTGTAGAAACTGGAGGAGAAGCTAAAGCTGCTGCGCCTGCACTAGCCGATACTGCTACAGATATGGCAGCAAAAACTGGACAAGCTATCGACGTCGCTAAATCTGCTGTATCAGATACAGCTCCAAAAATAGCTTCAGCAACAAAAGAATCTGTAGTCGGTGTAGCGGATAAGAACATAGAGCAGTCATACAGAAAGCTCTTGAACATGACAGGGAAGCAGAAAGAACTTGAGGCAGAGTGGGGTAAGAATACGCCTTCTATTCTCGCAAAGGAACAGGTTCCGCTACCACTTGATGAAAAAGGTGCAATAAATACAGAACCGGCACGAGCAGCTCTTCAGCTAAAAGTAAAAGCTATGAATGATGCCATGGCTGGCCTTGTTGCTGATACGGGACAGTACCATTCCTTGGATGAACTTGCAGCGAACGCGAAGGCTGGGCTCACGCGCCTAAAAGGAAGAGGAACGGACTTTCAAGCAGCTAATGACTACATCGATCAGCAACTGGCTGCGTGGAAAGAAAATTTTAAGGGTGCAGCACATACTGGAGCCAATGGAGAAACTATTGTACCAACAAGCGTAATAAATGAGATTAAAGATGGCGGATGGAAAAAATCCTTATCTACGAAATATCCAGAACGGAATGCCGCTCTTCTTGGTGATGCAGATTTTCAAATCGGACAATCCGGTAAAGGTATTATTGAGCGTGATGTAAAGGATGCTGACATCCAGGCGATGAATCAGAAAATTGGAGATTATCAGCAGGCGTTAAAAACACTGAAGTTGCGGAATGGAATGATGCCGCAGACAGGAAAGCTGAGTAAGATTGTATCTATGACAGCAAGTGGATCTATGGGCGCCACATTAGGAGGTCCAGCAGGTGCAGCACTGGGTCTATATGGCGGTAAAGTATTGGGAGATCTTGCTGCTTCTCAGACACTCCCACTGAGCTTCTGGGGTAAAATTCGAGAAACTCTGGCTGGAGGTGCGCAAGCTGCAGATAAAGCGATGCTGGAAAAGATTGATAACATCATGCAGCAGAGATCAGCTGAACGTGCAGCAAGACCTAGATTAGAAGCGCCAAAATCTATGCCTATGGGACCATCTGCGAATACTTCTGGAGTCGCATCTCAATCGGAAGCGATACAAAGCCTGCGGGACTTGGGCTATAAAGGATCATTAACAAAAGAAGAAATGGATGTACTAAATGCAGCGACAAGAGATAAAAATCTCAAAGATATACTCTCTAAGTAAATTAACGTCCGCGCCAAGCCTCATAAAGAAGATGGCATATAACAAGTGTAGTCAAGAACTGTAACATATAATTACAACATACCATACCACATTCTTTCTGTCAATAAGACCCGCATGTAGCGGGTCTTATTCTTTTCCAGTCAGTCCTTCTTCCCTGCAGGCCCAGAAGGCCAAAGACCAGATGCGATCTTCAGACGCACGGTGTAAGAGTTTACACAGGAGTGAGACAGGCTCTTTCCGTAAGTCAACAGTATTATAGCATAATACTGTTGACTTACGTCATGTGGATAACTCCTTCTCCGTATAGAGTAAAACTCTATACACTCCAGGACTTATCCTCATAAGATCCACAAGTACCTGATGGCCTACAGCTTTTTGTGCGACCTCTGTAGCAAGGTGCAATGCAACAGACTCTGGCATTGCGGGATCAGTTGAAATAAATGATGTACCATCAATAGTCCACATAGCAAGAATCCTCAGTTTACACCGAGGATATGCTTTTCCCAGCACTTTGCATTGGGCGCTTTGTCAGCATTCCGGCACTGGGGGCTTATGAAGTATAGCATAATCTTTCTTGGGCAGGCAAAGAGTCAGCATCTGCTGGTTTGTTTGCCCGAGAAAAGTGGCGAGGAGGTGCCCCTCACCAAGGGGCGCTGCCAGCGAATTGAACGCTGTGATGACCCACATACCGTCACGCAGCGCGTGAGATTTACGCCTCAATTGTCGGGCGGTCGCTTTCGCGAGCCATTCCGCGGAATGCGGCGAAAGTTGACGCGAGATCGACGTCGGCAAGTGGTCTGAGAATCACCGCTCGTCCGTATTTCACGGGGATTCCGGTGCTCATATCTCCACTGGTTGCACGACGCAGAAACTCCATCAACATTTCGCCGTTTGTATCGCATGGAACCTTGCTCCCGTCTTTGAAGAAGATGATCGTCGCTCGAGGAAAGAGTTCGTAGATCAAGAATTGACCTTGCAGACTTCAATGAAGTTTGAGAGGTCGAGAAGGATAAGCGCGATGTTTGGGACATCTTCTCCAACGACCTCGATGAGTGTCATCGGTGCAGTCGCTTGGAGTTGCTTGAGTTGAAGGAACGAACGGTGCGAGAAGAGGTAGTCTCTCAGTCGCACGACGGGACGATACGAGATCGTCGTCGGAACTCTCACCGCTCCACCTGCATCCGACAGATTTCGCGATAGCTTTCGAGATTCAAGACGCAGATCGGCAAGTGCTTCACCCCATCTCCATCATCGAGAATGTCGATCGAGCTATTCGGCGCAATGCGCTGAATTTGCACGAGCAACGCATAATTCGTATGACAGAGCGTGTAGTGTCGCAACCGCACGACGCGCTTTCTCTCGCTATGTGTAGGAACCTTCATGTTACTTCTCCCCCAAGAAAATCCAGCGGATGATGTAGATGATCTTCTTTACCATTTGTAGCTCCTTGCGAGTTCACGCCAACGATCTTTTGAGACCTGCACGCGATCACGGCCAAGCATATAGTTGAGTAAAGCCTTGAGAGTACGACGCATGATGGAACCCTCCTCGATGTGAGTATCTGATGATTCAGGTACTCACCGCGAGGCAGTATCTTTCGGATACTACGAGTGGACGGTTGTTAGTACAAAGAGCAACTGAGCAGGCGGTTTCCCGCGGTCACTCCTCAAGAGATAACGACTGGCTCTCGAATAGTGACCGCGACGGGTAAGCGGTCCGTTCACAGCTTACCCTTCAGGCGTGCGTCAGCGCAACACAACGGACAACGGCCGACGTATATTATTGCACTGTCGCGTATGTATTATACAACAATAAGAAATTTTTGATTAGCCGTAGCCGGAGCCGGAGCCGTCGCCGGAGCCGTAGCCGTAGCCGGAGCCGGAGCCGCCGCCGTAGACGCAACCGTAGC
>Ga0228698_1000317_pt1 | contig 40667 bp, 29 predicted proteins | sample McNCre117_Aug_MG_FD_178015 | JGI IMG/M metagenome (GOLD analysis project Ga0228698, IMG submission 178015) | Freshwater microbial communities from McNutts Creek, Athens, Georgia, United States - 1-17_Aug_MG | ecosystem: Environmental > Aquatic > Freshwater > Creek | place: USA: Georgia... | reverse complement strand
CACGGATGTTGCTGATCTTCTTGTCGAACAGCAGCACGAAGGGGTTGTCCAGCAAAGCAGCTTGCTTTTCGGGGTTGTTGATGAAGTAGGGCGACAGGTAGCCGCGGTCAAATTGCATGCCTTCGACGACGTCGAGTTCGTTTTGCAGAGACTTGCCGTCTTCCACAGTGATCACGCCTTCTTTGCCCACTTTGTCCATGGCGTTGGCGATGATTTCGCCGATGCTGGAATCAGAGTTGGCGGAAATGGAACCCACTTGGGCGATTTCCTTGGAAGTGGTGGTGGGCTTGGAAGCCTTCTTCAGCTCTTCGATCAGAGCGGTCACAGCCTTGTCGATACCGCGCTTCAGGTCCATGGGGTTCATGCCAGCGGCAACGTACTTCATGCCTTCGCGCACGATGGCTTGGGCCAACACGGTAGCGGTGGTGGTGCCGTCGCCAGCGTTGTCAGAAGTCTTGGAAGCCACTTCCTTGACCATCTGCGCGCCCATGTTTTGCAGCTTGTCTTTGAGTTCGATTTCCTTGGCCACGGACACACCGTCCTTGGTCACGGTGGGGGCGCCGAAAGAGCGCTCCAGAACCACGTTACGGCCCTTGGGGCCCAGGGTCACTTTGACCGCGTTGGCCAGAATGTTCACGCCTTCAACCATGCGTGCGCGGGCTTCGCCGCCGAAAATTACGTCTTTTGCTGCCATGTTTATGACTCCAGAAATTTCAGTTAATTAAAGATGCGTTGAAGGGGAGAAATTACTTCTCAACCACTGCAAACAGATCGTCTTCTTTCATGACCAACAGCTCGTCGCCATCGACCTTGACGGTCTGGCCGCTGTACTTGCCGAACAAAACGCGGTCGCCAACCTTCACGGTCAGGGCAGACACTTCACCCTTGTCATTGCGCTTGCCGGGGCCGACGGCCAGGACTTCACCTTGATCAGGCTTTTCAGCGGCGTTGTCGGGGATGACGATGCCGGAGGCAGTCTTGGTTTCGCTTTCGATGCGTTTGACGATCACGCGGTCGGCCAAAGGACGCAGTTTCATGAGGAATCTCCTAGATATTGAAACAAGGTAAAAAAACAAAGGTGCCAACGGTTGAGAGCAAGCACCTTGGAAACTTCAGGCAGAGATGTTAGCACTCCTCTGTCTTGAGTGCTAATGATATGGGTATTTGTGCCGCTTTCAAGAGTGATCTGCGTGTTCCTTGCGGTGGGTTAACCCTATGCGGATGGTTTGGGAGCCTTCTGGCACTTTTGTTGCTGAAGGTCCCTATGATCGGCGCCAGATACTTTGCACCGACGACACTTGAGCGCATGACTTTGAACCAGAAAGACCAATCCAGCCGAATGAGCAGCCGCACCTTCCAACTGTGGCTGGCCTTTGGAACCTTTATTTCCGTGCTGGTGATGGGGGCCTTGTTGGTCTTTGAGCTGCAGCAGCGGCAGGACATGCGCACTGCCGCGCGCATGCGGTCCGATTCGATAACGGCCATTACCTTCCACTTCGAGCGCGAGTTTTTGCGCCTGCAGCGTTCCTTGGATTTGGCGGTCAATGGCAGCAAGCCTGTCGATCTGGATGAGCTCAACTTGCGTTACGACCTCACGTTGAGCCGGGTGGGCATCTTGCGTGACAGCACCAATATCGAGGCCCTGATCAACATGCCTCAATACGCCTTGGCCCTGCCCAAGGTGGAGCGCGTGCTGGACAAGCTGGGCAAGGCACTGGAAAAAAATCCGCCGTTGCGCGATGAGTTGGCGGTGCCGCTCAAAGAGTTTGACGAGATTGGGGTGGAGCTGCATGACCTGACGCTGGCCGCTAACTCTGAAATGTCGCGCCAGCTCATGCGCAAGGAAGAAGACGAACTGCGCCAGAACAACCTGATTCTGTCGCTCTCCTCTGCCATGCTGGTGTTCCTGCTGGCCACGGGCGTGGCGCTGATCCGCAGGCACCGGGGCCAGGAACTGGCGCGCCGTGAGCAATTCAGGCTGATGGATAGTCTGCGTGAGCTCAACGAGCACCTGGAAGCCAAGGTGCAGGAGCGGACCCGCGAAATCCAGGCCTCCATGGAGGCGGCGCAAACCTCCGCCTTGCATGCAGAGCATGCGCGCGCACTGGTGCAAGCCACGCTGGAAGCCACCGACAACGCCATCGTGGTGTTGAACGCAGACGGCGAAATCACCCTGACCAACCGGCATTTTTCCGAAACCTTCCAACAGGAAATGGAAGCGAATCAGGCTAGCGACGACATGACGCTGCCCGCACCGCTGATGGCCTCGACGGAAAGCAGCTCGGTCCTGCTGGGGCGCGCCATTCCGTTTGGTACGGAGCGGGTTTTCCGCGACACCTTCACGCGCGAAGACGGGCGCATTTTTGCGCGGGTGTCGCACCCTCAGCATGTGAACGGCAAGCTGGTGGGGCGGGTGTGGAGCTTTCTGGAAATCACCGAGCAGGTGCAAGCCGAAAACCGGGTGCTCATGCTCTCGGAGGCCTTGTCGGGCGAACTGGCGCATTCGCTGCAGCGCAATGGTTTGCTCAATGCCTTGCTGGGGGCCATCCCCGACATGGTGTGGATGAAAGACATGGAGGGTCGATTCATCTCCTGCAACGCTGCGTTTGAGCGCCTGATTGGCACCAGCACCGACAAGGTCATTGGCAAGACCGAGTACGACTTCAACCCGCCCGAAGTGGCTGACAATTTTTTGGAAGCCGACCGGGAAGCGCTCAACAGCAATGGCGCCATCGTCAAGGAACACTGGCAGCCGCTGGGCGAGGGCGGCAGCAAGGTGCTGATCGAAGTGACCAAGGTGGCAGTGCGCGACAGCAAGGGCGACTTGGTGGGCGTACTGGGAATTGCGCGCGATGTGACAGAACTGCGCCAGCTCATGAACGAGCTGCGCGCCGCCAAGGAAGAGGCCTTGCAGGCCAGCGAAGCCAAATCCATGTTCCTGGCCAATATGAGCCACGAAATCCGCACCCCCATGAATGCGGTAATCGGCATGGCTAACCTGGCGCTGGATACCCAGCTCAACCTGCGCCAGCACAACTACATCAGCAAGATCAAGAGCGCGTCGGAGTCGTTGCTCCACATCATCAATGACATCCTCGACTTCTCCAAGATCGAGGCGGGCAAACTCCACATCGAGGCGACCCCTTTTGATCTGGAAGACACCCTGGATGTGCTGTCTGGCCTGATGGCGCTGCGGGCCGAGCGGCAAGGCATCGAGTTGACTTACGCCATTGCCAACCGCATCCCTGCGGTGTTGATCGGTGACTCGCTGCGCCTGGAGCAGGTTCTGACCAACCTGGTGTCCAACGCGCTCAAATTCTCAGCCGGAGGCAATGTGGTGTTGGCAGCCGACGTGCTGCGCATGGATGCCCAGCAGGTGGAGTTGCAGTTCTCGGTGAGCGACCAGGGCATAGGCCTGTCCGAAGAGCAGGTGAGCCAGATGTTCAGGCCCTTTACCCAGGCCGATGCATCCACCACTCGGCGCTATGGCGGCACCGGCTTGGGACTGGCCATTTGCAAGAACCTGGTGGAACTGCTGGGCGGGCGCATCTGGGTGGACAGCAAGGTGGGCGTGGGCAGCACCTTCCATTTCACCGTCACCTTCCAATGCGGTGCAGACCGCAGGCAGAGCGAAACCGCAGAACTGGCCCGGGCCCTGCAAGCACAGGCGCACAAAACCATCATGGTGGTGGAAGACAACGAAGTGGCACGGCGCACCCTGGAAGGCATGCTTGCACCGCTCGGGTTGCCAGTGCAATACTTTGCCGATGGCCCCAGCATTGTGGCTGCCATGCGCGCTGCCGAACGACCCGAAGCCCTGCTGTTCCTCGTGGACTGGTTTATGCCCGAACTCGACGGCATTGCCACCATCCGCCAACTGCGCAGCCACTACGCGCAAATGGGCCAGGACGCGCCTCCCATGTTGCTGGTGACCGCCCACCTGTTTGATGACGACCTGCAAAAAGTGGACGACGTGATTGACGGCCTGATTGCCAAGCCGCTGAGCGCACGGCGCCTGATGGCGGAAATTGCGGGCGCGCTGAATTTGCAGGTGCTTACCCCGCTCAAGCAGGGTGCACGCAAGACCGACGGTCTGGACTGGGCGCCGCTGCAGCAACTCGACATCCTGTTGGTGGAAGACGTGGAGGTCAACCGCGAAGTGATGATGGAGCTGTTGGGCAGCGTGGGCCTGACCGTGCGCCAGGCCACCAACGGTGCCGAGGCGCTGGACGCCATTGCGCACAAGACACCCGATATGGTTCTGATGGACTGCCAGATGCCTGTAATGGACGGCTACACCGCCACGCGCAAATTGCGCGCCATGCCGGCCTATGCCTCACTGCCCGTGGTGGCGCTCACCGCTGGCGCCATGGTGGAAGACAAACGCAAATGCTTTGCCGCCGGAATGAACGGCTATGTGACCAAGCCGGTGCGACTGGAGAGCCTGTACGAGCAACTGATTCTGTGCATGCCCGACCGCGCCCCCGCCAATGCGAAGACTAGCCCTGCAGCACCGCAGGCACCAACTTCGTTGGCGCCGCAGTTGCCCGTATTGCCCGGAATCGACGTGCCCCTGGGGCTGGCCCAGGTGGGCGGCCGCCTGCCCATGTTGCTGCGGGTGCTGAAAAAGTTCCGTGACAACCATGGCGCCTCGTTCGAGTCGAATTTTTCGCAGGCCGTGCAGTCCCAGGACTGGAGCGCGGCCCACCGCTACGCCCACTCACTCAAGGGCGTCAGCCGTACGCTGGGTGCCAGCGATCTGGCTGACAGCGCCCACATCCTCGAAGCAGCGGTGGAACACCACGATGCCAACGCGCTCAGCGCGCAACTTGCACTGGTGATGGTCCATTTACAAACGGTAATGGAAGGTCTTGCGGGCCTGGAGGCGCTGATGGCTCCACCCGCCGCGGCAGACGGAGCTGCTTAGGTGTCGAATTGCAATAGGTTGTTCCCGGCAAGTCGGGAAGCTGGAGGCTTGTAACCCAAAGCCGAATGGGGCCTACGGGCGTTGTAATAGCTCAGGAACGCAGGCAACCATGCAGTCCGCTCCGCGCTGTTGGCCCAGACGCGCCCATAGGCCCATTCCCGCAAACAGGTTTGGATGAACCGCTCAGCCTTGCCGTTGGTTTGTGGGCGGTAGGGGCGCGTAAACGTGTGCTTGATGCCCAGGGCCTGGCAGGTCTTGTTGAAGAGCCTGGAGCGATAAGCCGAGCCGTTGTCCGTAATCAGCCGCTCAATTTTCACACCCAGTGCGGCGTAATGCGCTACAGCAGCTTTGAGGAAGTCCACAGCCGAGCCCTTGCGCTCATCGCTGTGCATCTGCACAAAGCCCGCACGCGAGTGGTCATCAATGGCCACATGTGCAAACTCCCAGCCCGCTCCCGTGACCGAGTCGCGTGGATCGCCCGTTACCCGGTGGCCCGGACGTACGATGCGCCCGAGCTTCTTGGTGTCCATGTGCAAGAGCTCGCCTGGCGCCTGGCGCTCGTAGCGCAATACCGGCACACGCGGCTCCAGCGCCTTCAGGCTGGACAGGCCCAGGCTCGCCAGGAAGCGGCTGACCGTGGCCACGCTGCGCCCAACCAGGGTGGCGATCTTGCGCATGGGCATGCGCGTACGACGCAACTGTTCCATACGTTGGGCAAGTTCTGCATCGATGCTGCTGCGGGTGCGTTGTGGGCGTGAGCTGCGGTCATACAGACCGTTGCAGCCTTGGTCTTCAAAGCGCTGTTGCCATTTGCGGGCCGTGCGGGTACTAACGCCGCAAGCCAGGGCTGCGGCTGTGAGTCCCAATACGGCAATGCGCTCAATAAGCAATTTGCGACCTTCAAACGTCAATCTGGCATTCTTATGGCTGTTCACCTGGTTGTTTCCTCTGTGAGTGCTGAAGCGTGGTAACTCCAGTCTCCCAGAACCTTCCAGGTGAACAACCTATTGAAACATCACACTTAGGCGGCGTTCAGTCCTATGGCGCGTGCCAGCTCATCCATGCGCAAGGGCTTTTCCATGGCTGCCACGACTTGAATGCCACCTTCTTGCGCGAGCTGCTGGGCCAGCGCCAGGGTTTCTATGCTGACTCCGCTGACGATGATGACCTTGCCCTTGAAGCGCAGCTCAGCCAGTTTTCCAATGAACTCAATGCCATCCATGTCGGGCATGTAGATGTCCACCAGCACCAGGTCCACCTGACCCAAGGTACGTAGCTTGCGCAGCCCCTGCATGCCATCTTCGGCCAGGTGCACATGCTGCACCCCCAGTTGCTCCAGCAGCTCTTGCGCAACCTCGCGGTTGATTTCATCGTCCTCCACTACAAGGGCTGTGAGACTCGAAGGCATAAGGGTTGGGGTCATGGTGCGGGTAGCCTTCAATCGACCTGGATACTTTTGATCTGCCAGATGGAGCGAGCGAAATATACGTCGGTATTCAGGCTGGGCACGGAGTCAAACGGGTAGATCAAGAACAGCGGCCCCTTGTCGCGCACGTTGATGGGCTTGTTGTTGATCTTGCGCGCCAGGATGGGTCGGAACTCGGCGGCATCGCTCACCGGCACTTGCACTTTGTAGTCATTGAGTGCGCGTATGGTGAGCATGGTGCCCTTGGCTCCCACGGCTTGCAGCAGATCAGACAGATAAGGGCCGCTGAACGTGGCCTTCTCTTTGAACCAGGGGGCCGTCGTAGTGAAGCTGTGTTCGGGCAGGGCGTTGAGCGCGGCTTCATCCAGGCTCACCGTGCCGTCCGCCCCCGCCTGAGCCACCAGACCGCTGACCCGCAGCACCACCTTGCCACGGGCATTGCCACTGCTTGCGTCCTGGGCATTTACGCCAACGCACAGAGGGCTTAAACACAACGCCAACAAACATTTCCAAACAACGCGTTTCATCTTGTATTCCCTTTCAAGGGCAACATGCACAGGTATGCATATCTTGTGCCGGGCATTTTACGTTTCGATTGCGTCTGTCGAATGGCTTTCGGCATTTCGTGCAACGGCCCAGGCGCATGGTTCGTAACCCATCAGTTACCCCGGCAGCGGTGCTTGGCCGTAGACTCATTTAATTTGCATCGCGATGCGATGGGCAGGAGTTGTATGCACAAACCCACATGGTGGCAGTCGGCCGTTTTCTACCAAATTTATCCTCGCAGCTTTGCCGACGGCAACGGCGACGGCATTGGTGACTTCCAGGGCATGACCGCCGGGCTGGACCACCTGCGCGACCTGGGCATTGATGCGGTCTGGCTCTCGCCGCACTTTCCCTCGCCCTACATCGACTGCGGCTACGACATCTCCGACTACTGCGGCGTGGCGCCCGAGTACGGCACCATGGAAGCGTTCAAGACCTTCCTGGCCGAAGCCCATGCGCGCAACATCCGCGTGGTGCTGGACCTGGTGCTCAACCACTCCAGCGACCAGCACGCTTGGTTCAAAGAATCGCGTGCCAGCCTCTCCAACCCCAAACGCGACTGGTACATCTGGCGCGATGGCGTGGACGGCGGCCCGCCCAACAACTGGATTTCCATCTTCGGCGGCTCGGCCTGGACGCTGGACGAGGCCACCGGCCAGTACTACTACCACGCCTTCCTGAAAGAGCAGCCCGACCTGAATTGGCGCAACCCCGAACTCAAGGCCGCCATGTGGGACATGGTGCGCTTCTGGCTCGACATGGGCGTGGACGGCTTCCGGCTTGACGCCATTGCCACCTGCTTTGAAGACCCTGACTTGCTGCCCCACCCGGTGCAACTGGCACCCAACGAAGGCAATGCGCCCTTTACCAACCACGAGCGCTTCCAGCAGGTGATGCAGCGCCAGATGCACCAGCCCGGCGTACACGAGCTGATGAAAGAGCTGCGCGCCGTCATCAACGAATACCCCGGCGACCGCGTGCTCATTGGCGAAGACGAAGACGTGGCCTACCACGGCAATGGCGACGACGAGCTGCACATGCTGTTCAACTTCGGCCTGATGCGCACCGAGCGCATCTCGCCCGAGCACGTGCGCGCCAACCAGAGCGAACGCCTGTCTGCATTGGGCACCAACTGGCCCTGCAACACCTTGGGCCACCACGATGGCCGTCGCCTCTGGTCGCGCTATGGCGATGGCGTGAACGACGCAGCCCTGGCCCGTCTGCACCTGGCCCTGCTGGCCACCATGCGCGGCACACCCTTCATTTACAACGGCGACGAGATCGGCCAGACCGATTTGGTGCTGGACCGGCTGGAGCAGTTCCGCGATACCGCCGCCACTGCTGCCTACGTGCGCCTGACCACCGAAGGCGGCATGTCGCCTGAGGAGGCCCTCGCCAAAATCCAGAAAGAAAGCCGCGACCGCTGCCGCGCCCCGGTGCAATGGCGCAACGCACCCAACGGCGGCTTTTGCCCCGAAGGCGTGCAGCCTTGGCTGCCGGTCAATGCCGACTACGCCACCGGCGTGAACGTGGAAGACCAGGCCAAAGACCCGGCATCGCTCTTGAACTTCTGTCGCCGCGTGCTGGCCGTGCGCCGCGCCAACCCGGCGCTGGTGGCGGGCGACTACACCGCGCTGGACACCGGCAACGCCGATGTGCTGGCCTTTACGCGGTTTGATACCGCCAGCGGCCAGACCTGTCTGGTGGCAATGAACTTCTCGGCGCAGCCGCAGACGTCTGCCGCAGGCACCGGCGCGCGGGCCCTGCGTGTGCTGTTCTCCACAGCGCACGGCCGCGCCGACAGCGGTGCTGCCAGCAACATCGCGCTGGCACCGCACGAGGTGCTGATCGCCGCGCTGGTGTGAGTGCATTAGCCCCGATGGGTGTGGGGCTTGCCGCCCTGCACCGGGGGCCGCGTCGTGGCAAACTCGCTTTGTTACCACTTGAGGAAGCTATGAAACGACGCGATTTTGCTTTGGGCCTTGCGCTCACCCCCCTGACCACTACTTGGGCCTTGGCCGCTACCGATCTTCAGGAAGGGCGCGACTTCAACGTGCTGCCCACTGCACAGCCCGTGGCCGTGCCTGGCAAGATCGAGGTGATCGAGTTCTTCGGCTACTGGTGCCCGCACTGCAACGCCTTCGAGCCCAAGCTGGAAGCATGGGTCAAGGGCCTGGGCGCTGATGTGAACTTCCGCCGCATTCCGGTGGGCTGGCAAGACCCCATGGTGCCCTACCAGAAGCTGTACTACGCGCTGGAAGCCATTGGCGCTCCGGCCGATGTACACGGCAAGGTGTTCAAGGCCTACCACGAGCAAAAGCTGCGTCTGGACACGGAGGCCAGCGTGGGCCCCTTTGCCGCCGCCATTGGCGTGGACAAGACCAAGCTGGCCGATGCGCTCAAGGCCTTTACCGTGGCATCCAAGATCCGCATGGCATCGCAGGCATCCACCACTTACCAGATCGAGGGCGTGCCCACGCTGGTAGTGCAAGGCAAGTACCTCACCTCGCCGGAGCTGGCCAAGGGCGAAGTGCGCGCCCTGCAGGTGGCCGATGCGCTGATTCAGCAGGCCAAAGCCAAGCGCTGAGTCCGGCGTATTCGGTGGCATAGCCCGCGCGCCATGCGCGGGTGCATAAAGGTGGCGCAGGCCACCTTTTTCGTTTCAGTGCAGCAAGTGCGCGCGTTCGTACTTCTGCACTTCTTCCATGGGGTATTGCAGGGTGCCGTCTTGCTTGACATAGCGCGGCCCCAGGCCCACGGCGCTTCGCAGTCCGATGGCCGAGACCGACCGGCCCCAGCGCTGGGCGAGTTGGTGTTGCGACAACATGTTGTTATGGGTGTTTTCCATGGCGCTGAACGGGTGCTGTTGAGAGATGGGCCATTGTTGTCTGCGGGTGTGTTTTCAATCGCTTGAAAAGGCCGGATTCCGGGTGTTTCATTTCCCACCCCCCGCGCCGGGCACTAACGCATTCCTGATGCCAGCGGGTGTATGGTGCGGCCATGGAAATCGTGCCTGCTGTCTCCCGTGCTTTTCGCGCTGTGCCTGCCCTGGCGGTGTGGGCCGTGGCGTGGGGCCTGATGCTGGCCCTGGATGGCTCCGCTGACCTGGCCAATCTGGCCTTGGTGCTGGTGCTGGCATCGGCGGTGAGCGGCCTGTGGCTCAGTGCGGCGGAGTCGGTAGCGGTGTGCGCGCTCACCGTGCTGGCCTTTAACTGGCAGTTTGTGCCGCCACGCGGCACCTTCACGGTGGATTTGCGCCAGCACATCTGGCTGTTGCTGACCATGCTGGCCGTGGGCAGCATGGTGGCCTGGTTGACTGCGCGCCAGCGGCTCATGGCCGAGGCGGCCCGCGCCATGGCGGCGCAGGCGCAGTGGCTGCGCAGCTTTGGCGAGGACATTCGCGCGCAGCCTGCAGCCCAGGTGTGGAGCCGACTGGCCACCGCCCTGCAGCAACTCACCCAGGCCCAGGTGTGTGTCGCCGCGCGTACGGCAGCCACCGGGCCGCACGAGGTGCAACTGGTGCAGGGCACGGCCAGCGCCGAAGAGTTGGCGCACCTGCGCGAGTGCACCCGCAGTGCGCAAGCCTCTGCGCCCGCGCTGGCCGATGTGCACGGCTACCAGTCGCATGTGCTGCCCATGGCGGGGCACAGCGGCTGCACGGGCGCCGTACTGCTGCGCTTGCCGCGTGGCCAGATGCTGCCCGCCTCGGTGCTGTCCACCGCCCAGGCCCTGTGCAACCAGACGGCCTTGCACTGCGAGCGCGCCGAAGTGGACGCACAAAGCCGCCAGGCCCAGCAAGAGGCCCATACCCAAAAAGTGCGCAACACCCTGCTGGCCGCCATCTCCCACGACTACCGCACCCCGCTGGCCACCATCCTGGGCGCGGCCTCGTCCTTGCTGGCGCAGCAGCAGCGGCTCAGCGCCGAGCAGGTGCGTGCCCTGGCCCAAACCGTGGTGGACGAAGTGCAGACGCTGGGCACCCTGACCGACAACACCTTGCAACTGGCGCGGCTGGATGCCACGGGCGTGCAGATCCGCCGCGATTGGGAGTCGCCGGAGGAGCTGATTGGTTCGGCCGTGGCGCGGGCACGCAGCCGCTATCCCGTTGCCAAGATCAACCTGCGCGTGGCCACGGGCTTGCCCCTGCTGCGTTGCGATGCGGCCCTGATCGTGCAACTGCTCAACAACCTGATCGACAACGCGGTGAAGTACGGCCCGGCCGCGCAAACGGTGGAAATCATGGCCCGCCCATTGGGACACGAGCTGCTGCTGGCGGTGGCCGACCGGGGCGCAGGCATTGCCGTGGCCGAGCGCGAGCGCGTGTTCCTGGCGTTTGAACGGGGCGACACCGGCAGCGCAGCCGACGCGGCGCGCGGCGCGGGCCTGGGGCTGGCGCTGTGCAGGGCCATTGTGCTGGCGCATGGCGGCAGCATAGTTATCCGCGCACGCCAGCGCGGGGGCACCAGCATGGAATGCCGCTTCCCGCTGGAAGCCCAACCCGAGCAACCCGCACCGGAAGGGAGCGCCGCATGATGACTGTGCTGCTGGTGGAAGACGACCGCGAGCTGCGCGCCACTCTGCGCCAGGCGCTGAGCGTCGAGGGCTACGCGGTTCTGGCTGCGGCCAGCCTGGCCGATGCCCAGGCGCTGTGGGCACATGCCCCCGCCGCGCAGCGGCCCGATGTGGTGCTGCTGGACCTGGGGCTGCCCGATGGCGACGGCGCGCAGTTTCTGGAAGGCCTGCGCCAGCATTCGCAAGCGCCAGTGATCGTCATTTCCGCCCGCCACCAAGACAGCGACAAAGTGCATCTGCTGGACCAGGGCGCTGACGACTACCTGGTCAAACCCTTTGGCATCGAGGAACTGCTGGCCCGCATGCGGGTGGCGCTGCGGCACCGCGGGCGCAGTGTGGCAGCGGCCGTCACCCGCTATGCGCAGGGCGCGCTGGACATTGACCTGGCCACCCGCCGCGTGCTGCGCGACGGCGCGGAAGTGCACCTCACGCCCACCGAATTCAATTTGCTGGCCCGCCTGGTGCGCAGCACCGGGCAGGTGGTGACGCACCGGCAGTTGCTGCAAGACGTGTGGGGTGCCGAGTTCACCGAGCACACCCACTACCTGCGCCTCTACATGGGCCAGCTGCGCGCCAAGCTGGAGATGGACGCCGCTCAGCCCGCACATTTGCTGACCGAGCCGGGCGTGGGCTACCGCCTGAGCGACCTGCGCGCCTAGCCGCTGACACAACGCCGGCACAACGCCGACATAAGCCCCACGCAGCGGCACCCTTATGCGTTCCTAACGCGGGGCGCAGCACCATGCACCCCATGTTTCACTCCATGGACGTGTCATGGCCCATTCTTCTGCCAAGTCCTCTCTCACCGCACTGACCCTGGGCGCCATTGGCGTGGTGTACGGCGACATTGGTACCTCGCCGCTGTATGCCTTCAAAGAGGTGTTTGCCAGCGGCCATCTGGAAGTCACACCGGCCAATGTCACCGGCATCCTGTCGCTGATCTTCTGGACGCTGACGGTCATCGTCTCTATCAAGTACGTGGCCCTGATCATGCGGGCCGACAACCACGGCGAGGGCGGCCTCATGGCACTGCTGGCGCTGGCCTCGCAATCGGTGCAGGGCAATCCGCGCCTGCGCGGCATGCTGATGACGCTGGGCGTGTTTGGCGTGGCGCTGTTTTTCGGCGATGGGGTGATCACCCCGGCCATTTCGGTGCTGTCAGCGGTGGAAGGGCTGGAGGTGGTCACGCCCCGGGCCACGCCCTACATCCTGGCCATTTCACTGGGCGTGCTGCTGGCCCTGTTCGTCGTGCAGAAGTGGGGCACGGCGCACCTGGGGCGCTACTTTGGTGTGGCCATGGTGTGCTGGTTTGTGTGCATAGGCGCGGCAGGCGTGCCGCATGTGCTGGCGCACCCCGAGGTGTTTGCCGCGCTCTCGCCGCATTACGCCCTGCGGTTTGGCTGGGAGCATTACCAGATGGCCTTCATCACCCTGGGCGCGGTGTTCTTGTGTGTGACCGGGGCTGAGGCGCTGTATGCCGACATGGGGCACTTTGGTGCGCGGCCCATTCGCCTGGCTTGGTTTGTACTGGTCATGCCATGCCTCACGCTCAACTACTTTGGCCAGGGTGCCCTGGTGCTGAGCAACCCTGCTGCTACCGAAAACCCCTTCTTCATCATGATGCCCATCTGGTCCACCATCCCCATGGTGGTGTTGGCCACGCTGGCCACGGTGATTGCCTCGCAGGCGCTGATCTCCGGTGCGTTCTCTGCCGCCAAGCAGACCATCCAGCTGGGCTACTTGCCGCGCCTGGCCGTGCTGCATACCTCCGAAAACGAGTCCGGCCAGATCTATGTGCCCGCCGTCAATTGGGCGCTGCTGGGTGGGGTGGTGCTGGCGGTGGTGGCGTTTCGCACGTCCACTGCACTGGCCGCGGCCTATGGCATTTCGGTGAGCCTGGTGATGGTGATCACCACCGTGCTCACCTTCTTTGTGATCCGTTACGGCTGGAAGCTGCCCTTGCCGCTGTGTATTGGGGCCACCAGCGTGTTTCTGGTGGTGGACGTGGCCTTTTTTGCTTCCAACCTGCTCAAGATTGCCGACGGCGGCTGGTTCCCCCTGCTGATGGCGGCTGCGCTGTATTTGCTGCTGGCCACCTGGAAGGACGGCCGCCACCTGCTGTTGTGGCGTCAGCGGGAAGATGCGCTGGCCCTGGCGCCGTTTCTGGAGGGTGTGCTGCAGGCCGCACCGCTGCGGGTGGAGGGCACGGCCATCTTTCTGAGCGCCAATGAAGGCATAGTGCCCAGTGCGCTCTTGCACAACCTCAAGCACAACAAGGCGCTGCACGCCCGCAACCTGTTTCTGACTGTGCACAGCCGCGAGGTGCCGCATGTGGCGCTCTCCGAGCAACTGCAGGCTGAGCCTTTGGGGCAAGACTGCTGGCTGGTGCGGGTGTACTTTGGCTTCATGGACACGCCCGATGTGCCGCTGGCGCTGCAGCAGTCACCTCAGCTGCGCCCTGTGCTGGACACCATGCGCACCAGTTACTTCCTGTCGCGCGACATTGTGGTGCCCACCTTGGGGCGGGGCATGGCGCTGTGGCGGCAGAAGCTGTTTGTGCAGATGCACCACAGCGCCAGCGCCGCAGCCGATTTTTTGCAATTGCCCAACAACGCGGTGGTGGAACTGGGCTCCAAGGTGGAGATGTAGGGGCGTTACATCCCTTTACCAAAACTTCAAGGAGGTTTCATAGGGGTGTCATGGTTCGGTGGCACCATCCTTGCATACAGATAGCCCGACGCATGCGGGAATCTTGGAGGGTATGCCATGAACCACAACAACACACAGTCTCATCAGTCCACCCCTCACGGGGGCGCCACCGCCGCGCAGGTAGACCCTGTGCCCGCGCTGGTGGCCGAGGTGTACGCCGAAGCGCCGCCCGCAGAGCGTGGCCGTTTGCTCGAACATTTGCTCAAACCCCTGAGCTTGCTGTCACTCGCCGCCGTGGCCAACGGCATTTTTGCCAAGATCACCATGGGGAATGGCTGGAGCACCCTCAAGGTCAGCCCCGAAGACGCAAGCAGGGTGGACAGCGGCGATGTGGTGGCCCTGGTAAGCCATGTGCAGCAGGTAAGCGTGCAGGCCATTGAAGGCCTGTCCAAAGTGATTTCTACGTCCCCCGTGCTCACGGGCTCTGCCGCGGCCGCCATGTTGCTGGCCTTGTTGACCAAGCAGGCCAAGTCCCGCGCTCCGGTCATCAGCAACGACTTTGACCCGATAGCCTGAGCCTCTCCAGTTGCGGGCAGCAGCGGCCCGCCTGGTCGCCTTCAGCGCAGCATTTCGGTCAGGCCGTGGGTGAGTTCACTCAAGGCCGGAATGGGCGGTAGCGCAGCGGTCTTGGCACCTTCTGTATCCGGAAAAATCCAGTGGGCTGACAGGCCCATGCGCTCCGCTACCGCAGCGGGGTAGCTCTGGCGCATGGCCTCTACCGGTGTGTCGGCCAATGCGTTGCGCGCATGCCAGGCACCCAGATGCACGGTGGCCGCCACCTCGGAGAACGCGGGCGCTGCCAGCGGGTCGGCAATGTGCTCCAGCGCATCCACCAGCGATTGCGGAAAGTTCCAGCGCCGCGCCAGCGCGGCTGACACGTTCAAAAAGTGAAAGCCCAGCGCCTGGGCTTCGGCAGCGGCACGGTCGGCGTGCAGCGGTGGCAGCTGCTGGTCCAGCGCCACCATGGCGGCCGGTGCGGCGCTGTGCAGGTGCAGCTGGCCTATGCCGTGGATCAGCCCCACAGTGAACACCAGGTCGCGGTTGACCCGGCAGTGCGGCGCCAGCCAGCGTGCGCTGCAGGCGGTGTAGAGGCTGTAGGTCCAGAAAGTGTGCAGGTCTATGCCGGGCGTGTTCACAAACGCACCCACCATGCCTCCGGCCAGCACCAGGTTGCGCACCATGGCCATACCCAGGATGCGGATAGCCTCGTCCACCGACTCAATGGACCGGCTGACCTGGAAGTAGGCCGAATTGGCCAGGCGCAGCAGCTTGGCGCTGAGCACCGGGTCCGTTTCCAGCAGCTCGGCAATTTCGCCCATGGTCACGTCTTCGGAGCTGAAGCTGGCAATCACCCGCTGGGTGACCGCGGGCACCGTGGGCAGCTGGGTGGAATGGTTGACCAGACTTTGGATGTCCATGCGGGCTTTCGGTGTGTGCAATGCGTACAGGAGGCCGCTCAAGGCGCAGCGGGTGGCTGCGTGAGTGGCAGGGTCATGCGAAAACGGCTGCCCTGGCCGGGCTGGCTGTGCACCTCCAGCGTGCCGTGGTGGCGGGCCACGATGTCCCAGCTGATGGACAGGCCCAGCCCGGTGCCCTGGCCCACCGGCTTGGTGGTGTAGAAGGGCTCGAAGATGCGCTTTTGCGTCTCTTCGGGCATGCCCACGCCGGTGTCGCTGATGTCAATCCACACCGCCTGGTCGGCCACGCCACTGCGCAGTGTGACGGTGCCATGCCCCTCGATGGACTGCGCGGCATTGACCAGCAGGTTCACAAACACCTGGCCCAGCTGCGCCACGATGCATTCCACCGGGGGCAGAGGGGCCAAGGCTTTCACCACATCGGCCTTGTATTTGAGGGCGTTGCCCACCACGTTGAGTGCGCTCTCCAGCGCGCTGTTGAGATCGGCCGGCTCCCAGCGCGCGGTGTCCACATGGCTGAAATCACGCAGGTCGTTGACGATGCGCTTGACCCGCGCCAGCCCTTCCTTGGACTCCTGCAGCAGCAGCGGCGCGTCTTCGCGGATAAAGGCCAGCTCTTCGTGCGCGGGCAGGGCTTCAATGCGGCTGCGCAGGGCGGCGGGCATGCCCTGGCGGATCTGGTCGTAGGCGGCCAGCAGCGTCAGCATGTGCTCCACATAGGTGGCCAGCGTGCCCAGGTTGGAATTGACAAAGCCAATGGGGTTGTTGATTTCGTGCGCGACACCGGCGGCCAGTTGGCCCACGGCCGCCATTTTTTCGGACTGCAGCAGCTGCGCCTGGGTTTGCTTGAGGCGGGCAATGGATTCCAGCAGCGCCTGCTGCTCGGTTTGCAGTGCGGCGTTGGCCTGGGCCAGCTCCTGGGTGCGCTCGGCCACGCGCTGCTCCAGCTGGCTGTTGGCGGCCTGGAGCGCGCCCTGGGCTTCGCGGATCTGGGCATTGGCCTCGGTGAGCGTGCGGTTGCGCGCGGTCAGCAGCGAAAACAAATCCACCAGCGCACCGTTGTAGACGGCCAGCGGTGCGCCTATGGTCGTGTCTTGTGCGGCAAAGGCCTGCTCCGGGCTTTGGCCCGAGCGCACCGCCTGGATTTGCCGCGCCATGTGCTTGTCTTCCGACAGGATGTGGAAGGTAAGCCAGCTGGTCAAAAAGTGCAGCAGGTCATTGCCGTCGAGCGACTGACCGGTCTCGTACTGCTTGCGCATTTGCAGCACTTCTTCCACAAAGCTCTGGTGGCCGTGCAGGTGCTGCGCCGTGTAGGCGCTCTGCAGCTGCGTGTCCTGCATCAGCTTTTCTTCATAGGCAAAGTGGCTGGCTGCGTAGCGCACCAGTTTGTCCAGCAAGGGGCCCACGGTTTGCTGGGCCTCGGCACCACCACTGGCCAGGTGCGGGGCGGCGGCGTTGATCAGGTCCACCAAGCCCTTGTGCTGTGCGTCCACCTCCGCCAGGCCGGTTTCAAAATGCGTGCTCCAGGCCATCAGGTTCATGGTGTGGCCTCCTGTGCGATGTGTGCATGCACCGGCAAGGTGACGCGGAAGGTGCTGCCTACGCCGGGCTCTGATGCCACCGTGATGGTTCCGCCGTGGCGCTGCACGATGCCAAACGAAATGGACAGCCCCAAGCCCGTGCCCTTGCCCACGGGCTTGCTGGTGTAGAAGGGCTCGAAGATGCGCGAGAGCTTGTCCGGCGCAATGCCGCAGCCGCTGTCTTGCACCTCAAACCACACGGTGTCGGCCTCGGAATTTACACCCGTGCGCACGGTGATGGTGCCGCGCTCGGCAATGGCCTGCTCGGCATTGACCAGCAGGTTCATCACCACCTGGTTGATTTGCGAAATTACGCAGTGCACCGGCGGCAGCGGGGTGTATTCGCGCACCACGTCCACCTTGTACTTGAGCTGGTTCCATACCACGTTGATGGTGCTCTCTATGCCCGCCTGCAGGTCGGCGGCCTCTACCGTCACATCGCCCGTGCGCGAGAAGTTTTTGAGGTCCTGCACGATCTTGCTCACGCGCTGCACGCCTTCGGTGGATTCGTCGATCAGCTTCTTCACGTCTTCCACCACAAAGGCGTAGTCCATGCTTTCCTTGCGCTGCTCTATGGCGGCCAGTGCCTCGGTGACGGCCTCGCCGTGGACGTGCTCCACCGCCTCGTAGGCGCGCACGATTTCCAGCAGCGTGTCCACATAGCTTTGCAGCGAGCCCAGGTTGGACTTCACAAAGCCGATGGGGTTGTTGATCTCATGTGCCACCCCGCTGGCCAGCTGGCCAATGGAGGCCATCTTTTCGCTTTGCAGCAGCTGTAGCTGCATGTCGGCCAGGCGCTGGTTGGCTTGCACCAGCTCGGCCACGCGGCCTTTGAGCGAGGCCTCCAGCCGCCCGCGCCTGGCAATGCGCCAGAGGTCGTTGCCCAGCAGCAGCAGGGTTTCCACGTCGTCGTTCTGGTAGTCGCTGGCCTTGTTGCCCACGCCCAAAATCATGCGCACCTGGCCACCGTCCATCACCGGCGCGGAGATCAGCCGCTCTATGGGCGCATGGCCTGCGGGCAGGCCTTGCTTGGCGGCGTACGCGGCGTAGTCGTTGAACACCACCGGCGTGTGCTGGCGCAGGCAGTCGGCCCAGATGCCGGCCTGGCTCACGGGGTAGTGGCTGTCAAAGGCGGCGGTGCAGCCCTGCAGGGCGCCAGCGGTCCAGGTCACCAGCTCCAGGGTTTCCTGGTCTTCGTTGACGAAGTGCAGAAAACCGATGCGGCTGTTGGTGAGCTTTTCAGCCAGCTCCAGCCCGGCACTGAGCAGCTCTTTTTCTGGCAGCTCATGGGCCATGGCGTTGATGCGCAGGAGCGCCGCATTGCGTTCCTTGGAACGGTGGCGGTCGGTAATGTCCAGGCTCAGCCCGGCCAGAAAACGTTGGCCCGCACCGTCATCAATGACGAACATGCTGGTCTCGTTGTGCCGGTCCTGAAAGGCCTCTTCAAACACGCGGTTCTCGCCCGCGTCCAGCACTTCGTGGTCCAGCAGGGTGACAAAGTCGGCAAACTCGCGCGGGAAAATTTCAAAAGCGGTCTTGCCAATCAGGCTGGCAGGCTCCACGCCCAGCATGGCGCCGAGCTTGCGGTTGGCCATGACCAGGCGCAAGTTGGCGTCCTTCACAAAGGCGGTGCCCGGCAGCTGGTCAATAAAGCGCTGCATCAGTGACTGAGACTGCTGCACCCGCGCCTGCAGCTGGCGCCGCTCGGTCACGTCGTGAATGGCCGACACCAAGTAGGTCTGGCCATTGAAGCTCAAGGGGCTGGTGAACACCTCCACGTCGCGCAACTCACCACTGGCCAGGCGGTGCTGGAACTCGTAGTACGAACGCTTGGCCGCCACCGCGCGGGCCATCTCCTCGCGGATGGCGTCCGGGCTGAAGACGTTGATCTCGTGGATGAATTTGGCGGTGATGGTGGAGTGGTCCCAACCATAAAAATTCATGGCGCGGATGTTGGCGTCCACCACGCGGCCATTGCCGGGGTCCACCACCAGGATGGGCATGGGGTTGCTGGCAAACAGGGCGTTGTAGCGCACCTCGCTTTCCAGCAGCGCAAATTCGCCTTGCTTGCGTTGCTCGGTGCGCTGCAGTGCGTGCAGCGCGGCGCTGATGTTGCCGGCCAGTTGCAGCAGCAGCTCGCGGGTGGCCTCGTCAAAGGCGTGCGGGTGCGCCTCGTAAATGGACAGCACGCCGCAGGCTTCATCGCCCGCAAACAGCGGCAGGGCGGCGGCTGATCGCCAGTGCTTGGCTTTCGCCAAGTCTTCCACGCCGTGGAACTGCGGGTCGGCCAGCACATCGTCCGACCAAAGGGCCTGCTGGCCGCTGATGGCGGCACCGGCCATGCCCTGGCCGGGTAGCTGGTCCACGTTGGAGATGAGGCGCATCCAGTCCAGGTAACTCCAGCCCTCACCGCTATGGGCCTGGGGCCAGAGGCGCTGGTCGCCTTCGTCACGCATGCCAATCCACACCAGCTGCATGCCGCCGGTGTTCACCAGGCTTTGGCACACAGCCTCAAACATGGCAGCTTTCTGGTTGCTGCGGATGATGGCCTGGTCGCAGGCCAGCAGCGCTGCATACAGGTCCATGCGCCGTTGCTGTTGACGTTGGGCTTCGTTGCTCATGCGTTGCCGTGGGGTTTCAGGTGTCTGCGGGCGGCTCGCCTACCCAGATGGTGGCTGTGAGCCGCGCGCCTATGGATCGTTCGAAGCTGGCTATTTTGTGGATCACTGCGTCGTCCAGCACATAGCCTGCGGTGAGCAGCAGCAGCCCGGTGGGGGAGGTGAGGTCTTGCGCCAGCACCATGCCCGCTGCCAGTTCCTTGGACGCCACGTTGCGTGTGGTGGCCAGTGGTGCGATGGGCTCGGTGGGGTCCAGGTCGCGGTAGATGTCCAAAAAGGCGTCCACCACATGCGGGTCGTAATAGTGGCCACGGCGCTGGCGGATCAGGTCTTGCGCCTCTTGGCTGCTGAGCTTGCGTGGCTCCAGCAGGCCGATCTGCAAGCTGTCGTAATCGCTGGCAATGGCCAGAATACGCGCGCCCAGGCCAATGTGTTTGCCCGCCGTGCCTGCGGGGTAGCCGGTGCCGTCAAAGCGTTCCAGCTGCGCACCAATGATTTCTACGGTGGACTTGAGTTCGGCCAGTGGCATCAGCAGCTCTTCGGCGCGCTGCGGGTGCTTGCGGTACTGCTCCAGCTGGCGCGGCGTCATGCGGGCTACCGGGGTGTGCAGCAACTCGTCGTCAAAGCCCACCATGCCAATGGCGTGCAGCAGGCCGGCCACAAACACCTCTTGCACCTGCTTGTTGTCCATGGCCATGGCATGGGCCAGGCGCCGCGCGGTGTCGGCCACGCGGCGTGTGTGCCCGGCCAGGCGCTGGTCGCGCAGCTCTATCAGCGCGGTGAACATCTTGATGGAGGTGAGGAAGTTGGCCTTGAGCTTGTCGTTGGCTTGCTTCAGGTCGGCGGTGCGGGCCTGCACCTTCACTTCGAGGCTGGCGTTGATGGTTTTGAGTTCTTCGTTTTGCGCCAGCACCAGCGCTTCCAGGCGCTTTTTTTCCTTGACCAGTGCGCTGCGGTCCAGCGCGTCTTGCACCGTCAGGATGATGTCGTTGTCGTCCCAAGGCTTGGCAATGTAGCGGTAGATCTCGCCGCGGTTGATGGCGCCGGTAATGGAGGCAATGTCGGCATAGCCGGTGAGCAGCAACCGCAGGATGTCGGGTTTGCGCTGGCGCACGTGCTCCAGAAACACCACACCGTCCATGTGCGGCATGCGCATGTCCGAGATGACGAGGTCAATGGCTTCGGTGTCCAGCAGGTCCAGCCCGGCCTGGCCACTTTCGGCGGCCAGCACCTGAAAGCCGTGGGCGCGAAACAGGCGGCGCAGCGCCGACAAAATGCTGGGTTCGTCGTCCACGCACAGGATGACAGGGCGCTGGTTGGGCGTTGCGGCAGGTTCGGTCATGTCTTGTTCGATTCCCAGGGTGGGCGGGCTGCCTCACAGGTCAGTGAACTGCGAGGCCTCTTGCAGCAAGGCGGCCACATCGCCCAGCGATTCCATGATGGTTTCCAGTGTACCCCCCAGGGTGTGCTCCATGGGTGGCAAAAGCGCCGTGGCCTTGTCGGTTGCAGCAAAGTCGGCACCGGCGTGCTTGCATACCTGGTTGGCAGCGTGGATGCAGGCGGCCAGCGCCGGCGGGTTGCCCTGCGTGGCGTACTGGTTGCGGATGCCGTGCACCAGCGCATCGGGAAAGCGCCAGTGCGCCAGCAGCATGGCACCCAGCTCGGCCTGGTCAATGCCGGTGACTTCGATCAGTGCGCGGCGCAGCGACACCTCGTGCCACAGCCCGTACTCCAATGCCTTCTTGAACTGCGCGGGCATCACCTGCGCAATCACCACCTTGCCAAAGTCATGCAGCAAGCCGCCAATAAAAAAGTCATTGGCCTCCACCTCGGGAAAGCGCTGGCCCAGTTGCCGGGCAATGGCCGCGCAGCCCAGCGAGTGGTGCAGGTAGGCGCGGCCGTCAAACGCGGCATGGGGCTGCGTGGGTGCCAGGCTGAGTGCGGTAATGCTCAGCGCCAGGTTCTTGATGGTGTTAAAGCCCAGCAGCACCACCGCGTGGTCTATGGACGTGATTTGTTTGGGCAGGCTGTAGTAGGCCGAGTTCACCACCCGCAGCACCTTGATCGTGACAATGGGGTCGCGCTGAATGACTTCCACCAGATCGCGTGGTGCGCAGTGTGGGTCCCGTGTGAGCTTGAGGATGTTTTGCACGCTCACGGGGAACGCCTGGAGGCGGTCTATGGCGTCCAGCACGCTCTCCACAAAATCGGGGCTCAAGGGGGTCATGTATATAGGGTCGGCACAGGCCGGGTCGCGGACTATGCAGGAATGTACTCGCTCACAGGGACACCCCCAGGCGCATTCCAGCCCTATGTGCTGGGTTGGGCCGCGTTTTTTTACGGCGAGCTGCGCGCACTGGCGCAGGCCCGTGCGGCCGCGCCTTCAGTCAAACGCCCAGGCGCCCAGGCAGGTGGGCCCCACATTGCCGCGCCAGATGCTGCGCCCCGGTGCGTCCGAGCCCGCACCGCTGGCCACCATCAGCGGCAGCAAGTGTTCCTCACGCGGGTGCGATGCGCGTCCGCCCGGCGCGCTGTGCCATTGCGCCAACTGCTCGGTGCGCTCCGCACGGGTGCCGCCAAGCGCGCCATCCAGCCAATCGTGAAAGGCAAACGACTCCGGCGCATAAGTCGCAAATTCGCGCAGGTTGTGGTAGCTCATACCCGCGCCCACGATCAACACGCCTTCATCGCGCAGGCTGCTCAGGGCCTGGCCCAGCGCACAGTGCAGGGCAGGGTCCAGGCTGGCTTGCAGTGACATGGCCACCACCGGTATGTCCGCGTCCGGCACCATCACCTTGAGCGGGATGAAGACGCCGTGGTCCCAGCCGTAGTCGGCATCCACCTGGGCCGGGAAACCGGCTTGCTGAAGCAGCGCCGCCGCGCGTGCGGCCAACGCGGGGTGGCCGGGGGCGGGGTATTGCAGCGCGTAGGTCTCGGGCGGGAAGCCGTAGTAGTCGTAAATCAGCTCCGGGCGCGTGCCGCCGGTAAAGCTGGGCACCGCCGTTTCCCAGTGGGCCGTGACGATGAGGATGGCGCTGGGTTTTGCAGGCAACAGGCCCACGACGCTGCGCAAAAAGTCTTCGGTCTGTTGGTAGCGCGCCTTGCGCTCACCGGTCATGAAAAACGAGGGGCCACCGCCGTGCGGCAGGTACAGAGCGGGCATGCGTGCGGAGTTCATGCCGCGCAGGTTAGCCACTATCGGGCCGCCTCCACAGCTGCAGGGTCAATAGCTGCTATGCGATTTTTGGATGGCGCTTGTGCGAACTTTCATGGAACGTAAACCAAACCTTTACCGGGGCTGCCTACGCTCAAAGGCATCCATATAACAAGGGTTGAGGCCATGAAAAAACTGCATTCATTTCTCTGGGGCTTTCTGCTCGCGCTGAGCGCGCTGTGGTGGTGGGCTGACACCACCGTGTATTCCGAACTGCCCCACTTTTTTGCCTGGCGCGCTGTGCTCATGCAGTACAGCGGTGTGCTGGCGATTGGCGTGATGAGCGTGTCCATGCTGCTGGCCCTGCGACCGGTGGTGCTGGAGCCGCATGTGGGGGGGCTGGACAAGATGTACCGCCTGCACAAGTGGCTGGGCATTTCGGCGCTGGTGCTGTCGCTCGGCCACTGGTTGCTGGCCCAAGGCACCAAGTGGCTGGTGGGCTGGGGCTGGCTGGAGCGCCCGGGCCGCGGGCCACGCCCGCCCTTGCCGGATGACCTGATCCGTCAGTTTTTCTCGTCCCAGCGCGGGCTGGCAGAAAGCATGGGCGAGTGGGCTTTCTATCTGGCGGTGGTGCTGATGGTGCTGGCCCTGATCAAGCGCTTTCCCTACAAACATTTCTTCAAGACCCACCATGTGCTGGCAGTCACCTACCTGGTGCTGGTGTGGCACGCGGTGGTGTTGCTGCAGTGGAGCTACTGGAGCACCCCGCTGGGTGTGCTGCAGGCCGCGCTCATGGCGGGCGGCAGTGTGTCGGCGGTGCTGGTGCTGCTGGGCCGTGTGGCGCGCAACCGCAAGGTGGTGGGGGAGGTGGTGGGCGTGCGCCAGCACGCCGCGCTACAGGTGGTGGAGATTGACATTGCCTTCAAGGGAGCCTGGGCTGGGCACCAAGCAGGCCAGTTTGCCTACGTGACGCTGCACCCCAAGGAAGGCGCGCACCCCTTCACCATCTCGTCGGCGTGGAAGAACGATGGCCGCATGCGCTTCATCATCAAGGCGCTGGGCGACTACACCAGCACCTTGAGCGAACAGGTGGAGGTGGGGGACGAAGTGGTGGTGGAAGGGCCCTATGGCCGCTTTACCTTCCAGGGCACGCAGCCGCGCCAGATCTGGATTGGCGGCGGCATTGGAATCACCCCCTTTGTGGCGCGCATGAAGGCCCTGGCCGATGCACCTGATGCCCGCACGGTGGACCTGTTTCACACCACCGCGGTGTACGACGACCATGTGGTGCAACGGCTGGAACAAGACGCACAAGACGCTGGTGTGAACCTGCATGTGCTGTGGGACGAACGCGATGGCCGCCTGGACGCCCACACCCTGGCGCGCAAGGTGCCAGACTGGAAAAACGCTGACATCTGGTTCTGCGGCCCGGCCCGGTTTGGCCAGGCGCTGCGCAGCAAATTGTTGGCCATGGGGCTGGATGGCCGCCGCTTCCACCAGGAGCTGTTTGAGATGCGCTGAGGTTTTTTCTGCCATTGGCCTAGATCAAACGCCTTGCACTGCATTCTTGTGCCAAGCGTCTTTTTCCGTGCAAACGCTCTATAGTGCATTGCATAAGCACGAATAAGGCGGGAGGGCTATGGGCAATGGGAGGGGCTTGGGGCATATCGGCGGAAAGCTGAATGCGCACGCAAAGGCCGTATCGAGCAGCTTTATCGGCCTCAATTCCCGGGCCCGTCAGGCACGTGCCACGTCGGGCATTGGCATCGCGGTGGGCCTGGTTTTCTCAGTGTTCAACCTGCTCACGCCCGGCATGCTGGTGCTGGGTTGCGTGGAGCTCGCAGCAGTAGTTTTGTTGCTCACCCCTGCCATGCTGCTGAGCCAGTGGCCGCGCTGGATAGACCTGTCAGAACACCTCATCACCGTGGCCACCGCCACCATTTTGGGGGCGCTCATTGTGTTGGGCGGTGTGGAAGGCACCGGCCTGTACTGGGCCTACCTGGCGCCGTTTTTGGCCTTCTTCCTCAAGGGACAGCAGCGGGGCTGGCGCTACAGCCTGATTTTTCTGGCCGCTGTGGCAGCGTACTTTTTGTTGCCCCACCAGTTTCTTCCGTCCTGGGTGTACCGCAATTCGCCGGTGGTGGAGTTGCAGTTCTGCCTGTCGCTGGGCTTCTATACCCTGATCGCTGCGGCCTTCAACCGCTTGCGTGACCACTACGAAAAAGAGCTCCAGCAGCACGTGGAAGACCTGACGGCTGCACAAAAAACTTCCGAGCAGGCCATTGCCGAAGCCGACCGCGCACTGCAACAGGTGCGTGCCTCGCGCGACCGGGTAGACCAAATCATTTGGAGCGCCAACCTGGGCACCTGGGAGATCAACCTGCAGACCCGCGAGACGGTGATGAACGAGCGCTGCGCCGAGATGCTGGGCCGCACCCTGCAGGAAATAGGTGGCACCCATCTGCGCGATTGGGTCCCTCTGGAGCACACCCAAGATCTGGCGCGGGCCAGCCTGGACCTGGAGCGTTGCATCCGGGGCGAAATCGCCACCTACGAGCGTGAAGGCCGCATGCGCCACCGCGACGGCAGCTGGGTCTGGGTGCTGGACCGGGGCCGCGTAGTGGACTGGAGCGGTGACGGCCTGCCGCTGCGCATGACCGGTACCCGGCAAGACATCACCGCACGCAAAAGTGCGGACGAGCGCCAACTGCTGGCCGTGCTGGAGGCCTCGCCCGACGCCATGCTGCTGGTGTCGCAGGACGGCAGCATTCTGTTTGCCAACACGGTGGCGCATTCCATGTTTTCGTACTCGGGCGAAGAAATGCCTTTGCTCAATGTGGACGTACTGTTGCCCGAAGGCTTGCAGCCCTTGCACCAGGCGCAGCGTGGCCAGTTTGGCCAACACTCCGCACCGCGAACCATGGGCCCTAACCGCACGCTGCAAGCCCAGCGCCGCGACAAGGCGTTGTTCCCGGTAGAGGTGGGCCTGAGTCCGTTTACCCTGCATGGTGAACACATGGTGATTGCGTCCATCACCGACATCTCGGAGCGTGTGGCCCACCAGCGGCGCCTGCTGGAGCTCAACGAAACCCTGGAGGCGCGTGTGCAGGAGCGCACGCAGGAGCTGGCCCAGGCGCTGCAGCGCGCCGAGATGGCCAAGCGCTCGCGGGGCGCGTTTTTGTCCAACATGAGCCACGAAATCCGCACGCCCATGAACGCCGTCATGGGCATGGTGTACCTGGCACAGCAGGCCCAGCCCGCACCGCAGCAGCGCGAGTACCTGGAAAAAATCCAGTCCGCAGGCGCGCACCTGTTGGGGCTGATCAGCGACATCCTGGACTTTTCCAAAATCGACGCGGGCAAGCTCGACCTGGAGCTGGGCGACTTTGAACTCCAGCAGGTGCTGCACAACCTGATCCAGCTCACCGAAGGGCGCGCCCGCGAAAAAGGCCTGGAGCTGCGCTGCACGGTGGAGCCGGGCTTGCCGCTGCACTACTGCGGCGATGCCTTGCGGCTGGGGCAGATCGTCATCAACTACCTCAACAACGCCGTCAAGTTCACCGAGCGCGGCAGCATCCATTTGCGCGTGCGCGGTGAGCCGCTGGATGCCAACGCAGATGCGGGTTCTGTGCGCATGCTGCGTTTTGAAGTGCAGGACACCGGCATTGGCCTGAGCACCGAGCAGCAGCAGCGCTTGTTCCGCTCGTTCGAGCAAGCCGACAACTCCATCACCCGCCGCTACGGCGGCACTGGCTTGGGCCTGGCTATCTGCAGGCAACTGGCCGCCTTGATGGGCGGGGAGGTGGGTGTGCACAGCACCGTGGGCGAAGGCAGCACTTTCTGGTTCAGCGCCCGGTTGGAGCCGGCCTCTGCCGGATTCGCCGCCCCGGTGAGTTCCTTGCCGGCCTCCGAGTCAGGCCGGGATGCATTGCGCGGCCTGCACATGCTGGTGGTGGATGACAACGCATTCAACCTCGACGTGGCCCAAGGCATTCTGGAAGACGCGGGCGTGCAGGTGATGCTGGCCAACGATGGTGCCGAGGCCCTGCAACTGCTACGCGAAAGCCCCTACGACTGCGTGCTGATGGACATGCGCATGCCCGTCATGGATGGCTTGGAGGCCACGCGCCAGATACGCATAGACCCGCGTTTGCGCGGCATTGCCGTGGTGGGCCTCACGGCCAATGCCGATGCGGATGACCATGCCCTGTGCCTGCATGCGGGCATGGATGCGGTAATGACCAAGCCGTTCGATCCGCCCCATCTGTTTGCCACCGTGGCGCGGTGTGTGCAAGCCCGGCGGCCCCAGGCCAACGGGTAACATCGGCCCCAACAGAAATTGCCCCCTCTTTTGATACCCATGCCGACACCCCCCAACCCGCCCACCGTCCTGGTGGTGGACGACGACGATTTTTTCCACGCGTTGTTGGCAGAGCTGTTTGTCTCATTGGGAGTGCCGCAGGTGCTCACCGCCAAGAGCGGTAGCGAGGCGCTCAAGCTGCTCAAGTCCCACCCCACACCCATTGATTTTTTGGTCTGCGATGTGTTCATGCCGGACATGGACGGCATCGAATTCCTGAACCACCTGGTGAGCCGCAAATACACAGGCTCCATCGTGATGGCCAGCGGGGTGGATCTGGAAATGCTGGATCTGGCCCGCACCATTGCCAATGCCAATGGGCTGCGCCTGTTGGGCGCCATGACCAAGCCCGTGTCGCGTGAGCAACTGGGCCAGACCCTGGACGCGTACTACGCCCAGGCGACCCGAATTATTTAGTAGCTGTAAACGCCCTGACCGGTCTTGCGACCCAGGCGGCCTGCGGCCACCATCTCTTTGAGCAGCGGGCAAGGGCGGTACTTGCTGTCGCCAAACTCGGCCAAATACACCTCCATCACGGCCAGGCACACGTCCAGGCCAATCATGTCGGCCAGGGCCAGCGGGCCAATCGGCTGGTTGCAACCCAGCTTCATGCCGGCATCAATGTCTTCGGGTGTGGCCAAGCCTTCGGCCAGCACAAACAGCGCCTCGTTGATCATGGGAACCAGAATGCGGTTGACCACAAAGCCTGGTGCGTTCTTCACGGTGATGGGCGACTTGCCCAACGCCACGGCCATGGCTTGCACGGCAGCGTGGGTGGCATCGCTGGTTTGCAGGCCACGGATGATTTCCACCAGCGCCATCATGGGCACGGGGTTGAAAAAATGCATGCCGATGAACCGGTCCGGGCGGCCGGTCACGGCGGCCAGCTTGGTAATCGAGATGGACGAGGTGTTGGAGGCAATGATCACCTCGGGCGCTACCAGCGCGTCGATCTGCTTGACGATCTTGACCTTGAGGTCGTAGTTCTCGGTGGCGGCTTCAATGACGAGCTGCGCGGCCTTGAGGTCTTCGTACTGCGTGCTGCCTTTGATGCGGGCCAGCGCGGCTTCGCGGTCGGCAACAGACAGCTTTTCTTTCTTCACCAGACGGTCCAGGCTGCTGCTGATAGCGGCCAGGCCCTTGCCCACGGCGGCATCCGAAATATCGACCATCACCACATGAATGCCCGATACCGCACACGCCTGCGCAATGCCGTTGCCCATGGTGCCCGCGCCGATGATGCCTACTGTCTGAATGGTCATGAAAACTCCAAGTTGGTAATTGCTTAGTAACCAAAGTTTACCCAGTGAACTTGACGCCCCTGTAAGCCTGTGCCTCAGGTCAGCACGTCTGCCGCCTCATTGGAGGGAGTACCCCGCTGCGCGGTAAACGCGCTGCCTGCCGCGGCCAGCATGGTGGCCACGATGGCCAGCCATTGCAGCGCGGTGAGGTGCTCGTCTAGCACGAACAAACCCAGCACCGCCGCCACCGCAGGCTCCATGCTGGACATCACCCCGAACGCTTCTTTGGGCAAGCGCTTCAAGGCCACCATTTCCAGCGAGATGGGGATGGCGCTGGATACGGCTGCCACACCCACGCCGTAGAGCAAGAGCGCGGGGTCCAAGAGCGCAGTGCCCGCATGCCACACGCCAATCGGCACCACGGCCATGGCCGCCACAGTGAGCCCCAGCGCAACAGACTGCCCCGCATGCAAATGCCCCACGCGCTTGCCGAACACGATGTAAGAGCCCCAGCACACCGCAGCACCCAGCGCAAACAGCACACCCGTGGGGTCCAGCGGCTTGGTGCCAGGGTCGAGCGGCAGCAGCATGGCCAGGCCGGTTACGGCCAGGGCCAACCAGACAAAGTCGATGCGTCTGCGCGAGGACAGCATGGCCACCGTGAGGGGCCCGGTGAATTCGATGGCCACCGCCAGCCCAAACGGAATGCTGCGTATGGCCATGTAAAACATCAGGTTCATAAACCCCAGCGCCACGCCGTAGCGGATGAGCGACAGGCGATCGGCCGGTGCCAAAGCCCAACGCCAGGGCCGCCAGATGCACAGCAGCAACAGTGCCGAAAAGCCCACGCGCAGCGCCGTGGTTCCCAGCGAGCCCACCACCGGAAACAGCGCTTTGGCAAACGAGGTGCCAATGCCCAGGGCCACCACCGAGCCCAGCACCGCCAAGAGCGGCAGCACACGTTCAAACCGGCGCATGTTGGGCGCTTCAGACATACAGACTTTCCTCGTGGGTTGGACAAACAGGGCAACGTAAGATTGTCCACTCCCGCCATGCAGAAATAGGAGCCACTTGCCATGCACATTGCCATCATCGGTTTGGGGGAGGTGGGCCAGTGCTATGCACAGGCTTTGCACGCGGCAGGGCACACCCTGAACCTGTGCGCACCCCGCCCCAACGCCGCCGCACTGCGCATGGCCCAAGACTGGGGCCTGAAGGTACATGCCACCGTGGCCGACTGCGTGCCGCAGGCCGAGTGGATTTTTTCTTGTGTGACCGGTGCCGTGGCCCTGGCCGTGGTGCAAGACATTGCCCGCCAAGCGCAAGCCGGTGCCACCGTGTGCGACTTCACCACCGCCGGTGTGAACATCAAAAAACAGGCGGCCGCCCACGCCACGAGCCAAGGTTTGCGCTATGTGGATGTGGCCATCATGGGCGCCATTGCGCTGGGCGGTCTGAAGACGCCGCTGCTGGCCTCGGGTGAGGGCGCACAGGCCTTTGCCGAGGTGCTGAACGCAGCCGGTGCGCGCGCGCAGGTGGTGGCTGGTGTGGCGGGCGATGCGATGGCGATCAAGCTCTTGCGCAGCCAGTTCACCAAAGGGCTGGAGGCCTTGAGCGTAGAGGTGTGCATGGCCGCAGAACAGCAGGGTTTGCGTGACCAGCTCTTTGCGCAACTGCAGGACATTGACGACACACCGTTGCGCAGCTTTGTGGACATGCTGGTGCGCACCCACGTGGTACACGCCCGCCGCCGTGCGCAAGAGGTGCGCGATGTGATGCAAGGGCTGGAACTGGCCGGGTTGCCATCTGCCGTCCTGCCGGGGGTGGTGCAGCGTTTCACGAACACGGCCCGCGCGCTGGAACAAGCGCCGCTGCCCGTGCCACAACCCACGTCAGACCAGGCGCTGCAGTGGTTGCTGCAATACGGCAGACAGGGCAGCTACTGATCGCTGGCCACGGCACCTGAACCGCACTGCGACTGAGTAGTGCGCCCACGCTGAAATATGGAAAGTGGGTGCGTGGTGCGTGGGTACTAGTACCAATGCTGGTGCCATCTGTATGGAGATATGCTGCCTTTAGAACAATACAGGATTCAAAGGCGAGGCATGACATCCCACACCCTGACTACAAGAGCGGCCACCGCCGGGGAGCCTGGCCTGCGCGCTGCACACGAGGTGCAGACCATTTTTCAGCACGCCTCCATCGGCATTGCCCTCACCCGTGACCGGGTTCTGGTGCGCTGCAACCAGAGCTTTGCGTCCATGCTGGGCTACACGCTGGAAGGCATTACGGGCCTGCCCGCCCGCCGGCTGTTTCCAGACGATGCCGCCTACGAGCAGATTGGCAACGAGGCCAGTGCCTTGCTGGCAGCAGGGGAGCCGTACCGCACGGAAAAGCATTTTTTGCGGCTGGATGGCAGTCTGGTGTTTTGCGCGGTGTCGGCTTCTGCGGTGAACCCGGCCCACCCGGAGTGGGGCACCATTTGGCTGTTTGACGACGTGACCGCGCAGCGCAGGCAGGAAGACGACTTGCGCACTGCGCTGCTGCGCATCGAAGCCATCAAGAACAACGCGCCGCTGGGCATCATCCTGACGGTGAACCGCCACATCACCGATTGCAATGCCCACTTCAACAGCATGTTTGGGTTTGGCGAAGGCGAGGCCATTGGCTTGGCGGCGGCCCACTTGTTTCCAGACCAGGCCACCTACGATGGGCTGGGGGCAATAGCCGGGCCGCTGCTGTCACAAGCCAAGGCGGTGGACATTGAAATCCGCATGCACCGCCATAACGGTGAAGACTTCTGGGCGCAGTTGGTGGGCTATGTGGTGGACCCGGGGCAGGCTGCGGCCGGCACTGTCTGGCTCATTACCGACCGCTCGGATGTTTATGCCCAGCAACAGTCGCTGCAATCCGCCTTGCAGGAAAACCAGGCCATTCTGGACGGTGCTGCGCTGGGCATGGTGGTGCTGCGGGATCGCACCGTGTTGCGCTGCAATCCACAGGCCGACTTGATGTTTGGCTACGCGCCGGGCGCCATGGTGGGCATGTCCACCCGGGCCTGGTACCGCAACCAGGACGATTTTGACTGGGTGGCCCAGCATATGTATCCGGCGCTGTCCCATGGCGATGTGGTGTCCCACGAAGCGCTCTTGTGCAAAGCCGATGGAGAAGTCTTCTGGGTGCGCATGAGCGGGCGCCAATTGGGCGCGGGCAGCACCATGTCGGGCGCCACGCTCTGGTTGTTTGAAGACATCACCGCCAAGCGCAACACCGAAGAAGCACTGCGCGCAGCCACCACGCTGAACCAGGTGGTGTTCGATAGCGCCGGTGTGGCCATCATTGCAACCGACACCCAGGGCGTGATCCAGCTCTTCAACAGCGCCGCCGAGCGCATGCTGGGCTACACGCTGGCCGAACTGCAGTACAAAAAAACACCTGCGCTTATTCACGATCTGGATGAAGTTGTTGGGTATGCCGCGCAACTGAGCGCCGAGCTGGGGGAGCCTGTGCAACCCGGTTTTGATGTCTTCTGCATCAAGGCCCGCATGTTTGGCAAAGATGAGCGCGAATGGACCTATGTGGCCAAGAACGGCAGCCGCATTCCGGTGAGCCTGTGCGTGACAGCATTGCAATCCAACAGCGGAAAAATCACTGGCTACCTGGGCATTGCCACCGACATTTCAGACCGGCGCAAGGCGCAACTGGAGATCGTCAAAGCCCAGCAGGAACTGGAGAGCCGCGTGGCAGAGCGCACCGCAGAGCTGGCCAACACCAACCGTCGCTTGCTCCAAGAGATGACGGAGCGCACTGAGATTGAGCGCCAGGTGCGGGAGATGGCGCACTTCGACTCTGTCACCAGCCTTCCCAACCGCAATCTGCTGCGCGACCGCATGGAGCAGGCCCTGCTGCACGCCCAGCGCTCTGGCGAGAGCGTGGTCATCATGTTTTTGGACCTGGACCGTTTCAAGAACATCAACGACACCTTGGGGCATTTGGTGGGCGATGCCTTGCTGCGCCAGGTGGCCGTGCGTTTGTCCATGACGCTGCGCACATCCGACACCCTGGCCCGCCTGGGTGGCGATGAGTTTGTGCTGGTGCTGTCCCGGCTGCCTGTGGGAACCCCGGTGGAGGGCATTGCCGAGAAGCTGATATCGGCGCTGCAAGCGCCGCTGGTGGTGCAAGAGCATGCCTTGCACATCACCACCAGCATTGGCATTTGCGTCTATCCGCAAGACGGGGCCGACACCGATGCGCTGCTACGCAATGCCGACACCGCCATGTACCAGGCCAAGGCCGCTGGGCGCAACACCTTCCGCTTCTTTACCGATGCGATGAACCAGGAGGCCGACCGGCACTACCGCATCGAATCGGCCCTGCGCAGCGGCGTGCGCGACAACGAGTTGCGTCTGGTGTTTCAACCGCTGGTGGACATGCCCAGCAACCGCATCTTTGGCGTGGAGGCGCTGGTGCGGTGGCACTCGTCCATCCACGGCGTGGTGCCGCCGGGGCAGTTCATTGGCATTGCGGAAGAGACCGACCTGATTGTGGAAATTGACAGCTGGGTATTGCACCAGGCCTGTACGGTGGCCGCCCAATGGCGCAGTCAGGGCCGCCCGGATGTGACGCTGGCGGTGAACCTTTCAGCTCGCCAATTCCGGCGCAAAGACCTGGTGGAATTCGTGGCCGAAACCCTGCGTGCCACCGGCTACCCCGCCCACTTGCTGGAGCTGGAAATCACCGAGTCCTCGCTGATGCACAGCGTGGGCGAGGTGATTGAAACGCTGAACCGGCTGGTGGCCTTGGGCGTGCGTCTGGCCATTGACGACTTTGGCACCGGCTACTCCAGCCTGGCCTACCTCAAGCGCTTTCCGGTGCACAAGCTCAAGATCGACCAGTCTTTTGTACGTGACATCGACACTGCGCAAAGCGATCTGGGCATTGTGAAAACCGTCATTGCCCTGGCCCAAACCCTCAAGCTGGACCTGCTGGCCGAGGGCGTAGAAACCCAGGCCCACCTGATGACGCTGCGGGCGCTGGGGTGCAACCGGTTTCAGGGTTATTTGTTTTCCAAGCCCGTGGCTCCCGAGCAAATGGAAGCCCTGCTCGAGCAACCGGCCTCCGCCTTGCTCACCTGATACCCCTTTGCACACTAGTGCCAGGCCGTGGTGCAAGAGCCGCGGCCTAAAATTGCAGGCCTACCTGCCACTAGCCAGTATCAAGGCCGATTTGGGCGGACACTAGCGGCATAGCTTCAGCGGCACACAGGGGAAAACAATGCACACATTCACCAGCACCATTCGACGCGGCCTGCTTCTATCAGTCACCACTTTGTTGGCGGCGCTTGCGCTACAAGGCCCTGCCTGGGCAGCAGACGAAGCCGGTGCGCGCTACGCCACGGTGATGCGCCTGCACGGCGATGTGACGGCCACCAGCACCCAGGCGGGCAAACCCAAGGAGCGCAAGTTGCGCGTGGGTGATGTGGTGTACGTGGGCGAGAACGTCAAGGCGTCTCCCCAGGGCGAAGCGGTGCTCAAGACAGACGACGCGGGCCTGGTGGCCATTCGCCCTAAGGCCGAATTCGTGACCGACCGCTTTGCTGCTGACGACAAACCCACCGATGGCTTTGTGGTCCGGCTGATTTCAGGCTCGCTGCGGCTCATCAGCGGCTGGACTTCACAGACCAACCGCCCTGGCAGCAAGGTGGTCACCCCCACCGGAACCGTGGGCATACGTGGCACCGACCACGAACCCTATGTGCTCTCCGCCGAACTGGCTGCTGCCACCGCCAGCAAGGAAGGCACCTACGACAAAGTGAACCGCGGCGGAACCACGCTGGAAGTGGAAGACGGCGCGGTGGACATTGACCCCGGCAAGGTGGGCTTTGCCCGTGCGCCCAAAAAGAGCGGCGTGAAAGAGCGTGGCCTGCTGACCCTGCTACTGCCCGTGCTGCTGGACCGCGTGCCTGCCTTCTATGTGCCGGGCGAGTTCGACGCCGAACTGGACCGCCTCTCTGCCACTGCCGAGCAAGACAGCAAGCGCATGCTGGAACAAAAACGCCAAGGCGGCGGAGCCGCTGTGCCTGCAGCAGCGCAGGATTGCAGCGCCGGTGCCAACGCCACTGCCAAGATGTGGATAGGCCAGCTCGACTCCGCGATTGCGGGCAAGAACGCGCCGGCCATTATGGCCTTGTTCGCCCCCGACGCCACGGTGCACGCCACGGTACGCACCGGCGACGGCAAGACCGCCACGCTGGACCTGGACCGCGAGGAGTTGGCGCAGAGCACGGTGGCTGCGTTCAAGGGCCTGACGGACTACCAGCAGCGTCGCGTGACCATTGACGGCAAGCCGCTTGCCACGGCGGGCAAGGGTTGCCGTGTGCAAGTGACCTCGGTGGCGATAGAGCAGGGTGTGCAATCGGGCAAGCCGTATCGCTTTGAGTCCACCGAGCAGTACGAGCTTTCGCAGATTGGTGGCAAGTGGCTGGCTACAAAGGCGGAGACTGTGCAGAAGTAGTTTCTGCTTTTTTGTTTGTTGTTGGCCTGGACCTCGCGTAAGGCGGATGGCGCGGCTTGCGGACTCCGGCACATCTCGCGGGCGAACATTTGTGGTTCGCCGTCCATTCTTCGTCAACTGTTTGGTTTGCACGCAAGCTCTGTCGCAACCGCGAACAGCGCCTGCGCTCGCAAGCCACACCACCCGCCTTCACAAGCGGGTTTGCGCGCAGAGAAGAAAGCCGAAAGCCCGGGTTTTCAGTCGAGTGAGCAATCGCCACTTAGCGTGGTGGGCGTCTGCATCGGCTGGCCGTAGCTAATTCGCGGTTGCCACAGACTGCGCACCCCAACAACGGCGTTAACGCAGAACCGCAGGCCCACCAGAAGCAGCCCCCCGCGAGTGCGAAGGCCAGCCGGTGCGGATGCCCACCGCGCCCCCACACAAGCTACGCAAGAAACCTTAAGAAAGCCAAAAAATTAACGCATAGCCAACAAAACCATGCCCCCATCGTCCAGCAGAGACACCTTGTACGTGTTCTCCTTGTAGGTCTTGCCATTGGCAACCAGCGCCGTGTTCACCGTATAAGTCTTGCCCTTGGAACTGGCAGGCAACTTGAACTTGGAATTCGTGGTGTAGCGCCCCGCGCCGTCAACCGATGCCAGCTTCTCGGTCTTGGTCTCCACCACCTTGTTGTTCTCATCCAGGATGGTGTACTTCTGTTGCACCTCAGGCACCTTGTCGCCATAGCCAATCATGTCGGTGCTCGACGTCACCTTCACCTCGCGCTCGCCACTGGCCTCGGGCTTCTCTTGCGCCACTTGCGCGGTGAACGCCGCCGGAACAATGTCTTTCGCAGGAGGCGGTGTGCCCTTCTTGTTGGCGGCGTACTGCTTGTTCACCTCTTGGGCCGTGGCCACTTTCTTGGACTCGAAATACCAGCCAATCAAAAAGCCCGCTACCGCACCCACGATGGCACCCTTGCCGCAACCCACGTCGGTGGCCGCACCCACTGCACAACCCGCCACCGCGCCGACCACCGCCGCCTTGGCTTTGTCGTCGATCACGTAATTGCCTTGCTCGTCCTTTTTGAGCGTGCCGTCTGCATTGGTGGCGCAGCCGGAAAAGGTCATGACAAACAAGGCAGCAGCCAGCGCTGCAGGGCGTTTCAAAAAGGTGAGGGACACGGTGGTTTCTCCGAAAAGTGAAAGGGTTGGTTTATCGGGTTTTGACCGCTATCGGGTCGTCAATGCCCACGGTGAAAATTACCGGGCGCTGGTCGTTGCCGGTGAGCGAGCGCACGCGGTCGTTCACATAGGCTTGCAGGTAAGAGGGGCGGATCAGCCCGGAGTTGTCTTTGTCGGCCTTGCCGCCAATGCCTTCGATGATGGCTTTGGTGAAGGCACCGTTGCCCCACTTGGCGTCTTCTTGCGAAGTCTCCGCGCCGGTGCTGGAAGCAAAAATGATCACGCCTTTTTCCTCGTTGATTTCGTTCAATGCGCCGGTCAGGCTGGCATTGCCACGCAGCACCTGCTTGGCGGCCTGGCCGGAGTGGCAAGTGTCGATAAAGAAAGCCGCGCGGCCCTTGAGCCCGAGCAAGGTTTTGCTGATTTCTTCGCCCGGTACCCAGGCCTTGGCGCCATTGGCCTGCTTCCAGACATCCATTTGCTTGGCGGTCTTGACCTCGTTGCCATCGGGCAGGGCGGTGGCGTCGCCGGGGATGAAGTAGTAGCCGTTGCCTACCTTGTCACCGTGGCCGGCAAAGAACACAACGCCCGCATCGCGCTCACCCACGCTGTCGCGCAGCCACTGCAAGCCTTCCAGAATGCCGGCCTTGGTGGCTTGCTGGTCCAGCAGCACGCGCGACACCACCTCGTCATACAACTTGCCTTTTTGCTTTTGCATATAGCCGCTGAAGTCGGTAGCGTCCTTGCGCGGAAACTCGAGTTCGTAGCTGCCCGTGTATTTGGAAATGCCCACCACCAGCAGGTAGAGCTTTTCGTATTTTTCTTGCGGCGGAGCCTTGAGTGCATCGGCAGCGCGCACCACCTTGATGGTGGCGGGCTCCGACTTGCCAAACTTGTTCTCGGCAAATACTTGGATCTCGGCATCGCCGGTAGCAGGCACCGGCACATCAATCTGCTGCACGCCCACTTCGCGCAAGCCCTTGCCTGCCACGCTGCGCACCAGGCGGCCGTTCACCCGCGTCTTGAGCGTGGTGACGGGTGCGCCGGGCGGGCTGCGCATTTCCAGCTTCACCGGCACCGTGGCACCGGCGGTTTGCAGCACGGTGTCGGAGCGCAGCTCCACGACGGGTGGCAGGGATTCCACAATCTGCGCGGCCTTCACAGGCTCTGTCTTGGCAGGTTCCGCAGCAGCCAGTACCGGTGGTGCGACCATACGCAGCGCTTCAAGTTCGTCACCGGCCATCAGCATCTTGCCCACCACATCGGGCCGGTAGAGCTTGTCGCGGAAGCGCCCGGCACCAAAGAAGTCGGCGGCCTGGTTGAAGGCGCGGTTCACATGCCAACCAATCAGGCCCTCGGCGCCCACCGCGGTGTCGTAATAGCCGGAGGGGGACCAGGCAATCCAGCGCGTGCGGTCGGCGTGCACAAACAGCGTGAGTTCTTCGGCGCCGTCCATCAGGCGCAGCCAGCGCACGCTGCCATCGCCCAGGCCGGCCACCATCCAGCGGCCATCGGCGCTCACGTTCACGGCCCACACGGCAGCGGGCATGCGGCGCTCCCACAGCACGGCACCGTCGGCGCTGTACTGGCGCACAAACCAGTCGCTGCCCAACACAAAGCTGCGCTCGTCTGGCGCCATTGCCAGGCTACGCGCGGTTTCGCCGGGCAGGATTTGCAAGGTGCGGCCGTTGAAGCGTGGGTTGGTTTTGTTGCGCCAGTCATTGGCATCACCCTTGATGCGCGGGCTCTGCACGGGCGCTGGCGGGTTGCCGCCTTTGAGCGTGGAGTTCGCCAGGTCAAACACCAGTGGCTCTGTGTTGGGTGCAAAGCGGAAAGACAGCAACTCGGCATTGGCACTGAGCTTGAAACTCTCGCCCGCATCGCGGAAGTCAGCGGCCTGCGGGCGGTTGGATACGCGGGTTTTGCCTTGCGTATCAAACACGGCCCATGAGGGTTCAGCGGAAGCCGCCGCCACGCTGCCATCGGGCAGGCCGGTGAGCGACATCACGGTGTTGCTGAATGCGCCCACTTCGCGTGGGGTGCCACGGCCAGCCTGGTCTATGGCCAGCACGTGGAAGCGGCCACCGCTGGTGTAGCTGCCCGCGGCAAACAGCGTGCTGCCATCAGCCGACCAAGCAACGCGGCCCAGGTTGCCGCCTTTGAGTTCCACGCTGTGTACCACGGAGAGCGTGCTGGCATCCAGCAGGTCCACCCGCGCGGCATCCTGGTAGCCCACGGCCAGCGTGCGGCCGTCGGGCGAGAAGCTGATGGCATACGGCTTGCCCGCAGGCACGCCTTTGCGCGCCGTGCGGCTCAGGCCTTTGGGGCCGATCTGGTACATGCGGATGGCGCCGTCCAAGCTGGCCACGGCCAGGCGGCCATCGGCTGCAAAGTCGGCACCAAAGACGGCTTCGTTGAACTCGGGGTCGGCCCCGGCCATTTGCAGGTTGCGCCGGAACACGCGCAGGCCCTGCTGACGCAGGCCCACGGCAATCAGCTGGCTGTCGCGCGACCAGGCCAATTGGGTGATGGGCGCCTCCAAGCCACCCACCGTGCTCTTGGGCAGGATGCTGGCGCTGGCGCGGTCAAACAGGTGCAGCAGGTGGCCGCCGCTGCCATCAAAGTCGGTATTGCCGCCCGTGGCCACGGTCTTGCCGTCAGGTGCCAACGCGGCCGCATACATGGCGCCCACAGCACCTGCGCCAATGGGCGGGCGCAGCACCGCCACGGCTTGGCCGGTCTGTGCGTCCCAAAGGCGCGTGGTCTTGTCTTCGGAGGAGGTGGCAATCCAGCGGCCCGATGCGTCGGTGCTGATGCGGGTGATGGGGGCGAGGTGCTGGCCCGTCTCTATGCGCAGCACCGGGTCTTTGGGCGGGTTGCCAGCGGCCAGAGCGCTCGATGCCAGCAGCGCGAGTGCAAATGCCTGCACCATCCCGCGCAGGCAAGTGGCCTTGGTGAAAGCGTTCATGGCGGTTGCCCCCTATGTTGGATTTCCTGTATTTTGCGACCGCTTCGCGGCGGGCGCCTAGGGGTAGTTTAGGCGCAGAAACAGAGTGCGAAGGGCCTTTGCATGGCCGTCCTAGGCTTAATGCCTGGCGGCGCGCGCTTGCGCCCGCAAGGGCGTGAGCAAGTCAGACAGGCCGTTGTGGTCTATCTCGTGCATGAGTGCGAGCAGGCGACCTATTTCCCCTTTGGGAAAACCCGTGCGGGCAAACCAGGTGAGGTAGTTGCCAGGCAGGTCAGCAATGCGGCGGCCCTTGTACTTGCCATAGGGCATTTCGCGCGTGATCAGCAGTTGCAGGTCTTCGGGGTTCATCGTGAGCAGTGATTGTGCGTGATGCATGCACGCATGTGGTGCGGCTGGCTTGCTAATTGCAGTGAATGCGGCAAAGATAGAGAGCGGGAGCCTTCCCTTTTCAAATAAGTAGCAATTTAAGGATGTGAGCATGGGCAATCTATTGATTTCAACGCGTCTCAAATTACTCATCGGCGTGCTCTGCGCTGCGATTTTGGGCGTAGGCATGTTGGGCGTGCGGGGCATGGCGGCGACCAACGAGGCCATGAAGTCAATGTACGAAGACCGTACAGTGGCCCTGGCACAACTCTCAGAAGTGCTGCGCTACAACTTGCGTAACCAGATTGCCTTGATCAGTGCCGCTGGCGATCCCCGCCCCGAGATGACGGACAAATATTTGGCAGATATCAGCGGCAATATTGCTGGTCTGACCAAAGAGTGGGAAGCCTATACCGCCACCTACCTTACCCCGGAAGAGAAAACGCTGGTAGGCCAATTTCAGGAACACCGGGCCGCATTTCTTGAAAAAGCCCTCAAGCCCTTGCAAGCAGCATTGAAGGCCAAAGAGGAGAAAGAAATCGACCGTCTGGCCTTTGAGGTCATGCCCTCGGTGTACGCCCCTATGCGTGACGACCTCAATGGACTGATCAAACTGCAAGTGGATGAGGCCAAGAAGCTGTATGACAGCGAAGCCAGCCGCTACCAGGTGACACGCGCCACAGCCATTGGTTTGCTGCTGGCGGCCATCGTGGTGTCGTCTTTGTTTGGGTACTTTTTGATTCGCTCCATTTCCCAATCTCTTACCCAAGCCCAGGCCTTGGCCGATGCGGTGGCGCAGGGGGACCTGACGCAAAACATCCAGAGTAACGGGCACGACGAAATTGCGCGCCTCATCCAGTCATTGGCCGCCATGCGCGAGTCGTTGGTCAAGGTGGTGTCCAACGTGCGCCAGGGCTCCGAAGGCGTGGCCACTGCCAGTGCAGAAATCGCGCAAGGCAACAACGACTTGTCTTCGCGCACCGAAAGCCAGGCCAGCGCGCTGGAAGAAACCGCTGCCTCCATGGAAGAGCTGGGATCTACCGTGCAGCACAACGCCGACAACGCCCGCCAGGCCAATCAACTGGCACAAAACGCCTCCCAAGTTG
>Ga0228698_1000316_pt1 | contig 40684 bp, 64 predicted proteins | sample McNCre117_Aug_MG_FD_178015 | JGI IMG/M metagenome (GOLD analysis project Ga0228698, IMG submission 178015) | Freshwater microbial communities from McNutts Creek, Athens, Georgia, United States - 1-17_Aug_MG | ecosystem: Environmental > Aquatic > Freshwater > Creek | place: USA: Georgia... | reverse complement strand
AGGAAATCGCAAACACATCACGAGCGTATTCCCGTTCTCCGCGGCAGCAACGGTGTACGCACAGGCCGTTTGGAGTCCTGCCGCAAACGGACAAGTTCGCGCGCTTGCATGGCTTCCATCCACATCCCGATTTTATGCTATCATTGATAGGGGCATGTTTGGTGGGTACACGACCCCGCTCCCGGTGCCCCTTACAAATGCGGAGTGGTACTCGGGCGGAGGTGTTGGCAGGGCATGGGTCGTGGACGTAACCACCGCAATTCCCATCATTACCACGGGCACCGTTGCTGCTAACGGTCGCACGGGTCAGTTGAGAACGGTTGCGATACTTGAGAACTCTCTCGTTTGCGGCGCCTTGGGGCTGGATGTAAATAACGGAAATCTATACGCATCGCACGTCCAAGCCCCTAGCCAAAATTCGTCCGTTGCAATTGTTACAGATTTGCTAACGGACCTTTCTACGGCAACCCATATCCCCGGCAGCTGGGGCTCAGTTGTAACCGGTGCTGCCCCGTCCGTGTACGATGGCAGCCGCGCGGGAGATATACAGTTTCCATCGGCACCAAGCATCTCAGCCATCTCTTCTAGTGCCGGCGCGGTGCCTGCGGGGACCTATTCGTACATCGCGGTGTGCCGGTTCTCGGATGCATCAGGCCGAGTTATGCGGTCCGAGACGAGCGATATTGTAACTGTAAACCGCAGTACCGCCGCACAATACACAGTAACCGTTCAGCCGCCGCTCATACTGTCCCGCTCGGACAGTATGAATGTATATACGAACGAGGTGTCCACGTTTGATAAGCTTGCCATAGAGCTTTACAGAACCACCACGAACGGAAAGGTTTACTACCTCGTTTCGTCTTCCCCTACGTGGACATTTGTTACGGGCAGCCCGACGAATGCCTTCGGGGCCGCAGGCCTTTACACGGCCGTCTTTACCGACGTAACCCTGGACGCGGACCTCGCAACGCGCCAGAAATGCTATCGGAACCCGGGCGTCGCAGGAACATCGCTCCAGCGCGAGCCTGCCCCCGCAAGCATTCACGGCTGCGTGCACAAGGACCGGCTCTTCCTGGTTTCCGCCGACGGCAACCGCATCTTCTCGTCGTCCTTCGCGGTGGACGGGGAAGGCGCCTGGTTCTCTCCGGGCTTCCAGGTGCAGGTCCCCGGCGGCCAAGGACGCGTGGTCGCGCTCGCATCGCTGGACAACCGGCTCGTGGTCTTCCGGGAGCGCGGCGTGTTCCTTGTGGACGGCGACGGTCCTCCGGAGAACGGTGGGAACGGGACCGAGTTCTCCCCGCCGCAGCAGGTCTCTTCGCTCGGGTGCACGGACTCGCAATCGGTCGTAACTACCGATAATGGCGTGTACTTCCGCTCTCACCGTGGCATTGAACTCCTGACCCGCAAGTACCAGGTGGAGCCCATCGGCGATGCCGTCTTGGACTTCACCGACACCTACCCGGTTGTGAAGTGGTCCCTCTACGACCAGGAGAACGACCGCGTCATGTTCTGCCTGACAGACTACCGGACGAGCACTGGCGACTCTGGCGCCACCGCTGCTGTGGTCTGTTACGACCAGAGTTACAAGTGCTGGTCGGAACTTCGCTACTTCAGCTACGGGCGAGGAGCGGGGAACGGGGCCATTTACGCCCCCGAGTACGCGTGCGTGGCGCAGCTGGATATCTACGGAAATACGAACAAATACTCCGTGTTCGGCGCGGATTACCAGTACTACATTTGTCAGTTCGTCAGCCAGCTCGGTACGGACTTCGGCAACTACGTCCCCACGAAGTGGCAGGGGGCCTGGCGCTTCAACGGCGGTCCGGACGGGCGGCAGCGCATCTACGACTGGCAGGTCATCGGGAAGGCTTCCACGCCCTGCACGGTGAAGCTTACGTTGGACTACGACTTCTACACGGCCGCTCCGCAGACACGCACGTTCACCGATGCGGAAGTCACAGCGGTCCCCGGCAGCAACGCGGAAGCGCGCCGGCTTGTCATCCAACCGAACAACCAAGCCTCCGAGTCCATGCGCCTGACGATTGAGGACACTGTCCCCACCGTAGGCGCCCAGGGCACCGGGAAGGGCTGGTCGTTCTATGGTATCGCCTTGGAAGGCGGCCCGAAGGCGGGCGTCGCGAAGATTGCGAAGGAAGGAAAATCGTAATGGCGGGTCCCATCTATGACGAAAACGGCAATCTCATCCCCGGCAATCTGCCGAGTAAGGATGAGTACGCCTCCATGTCTACCGAGGAAAAGCAGGCGCTCCAGGCTCAGTTGAGTAACGGTCCCGGAACGGGCTCGTGGGACTCCAACAACCCCCAGTACACGCAGGCCACTGCGGCCATGAGCGCCTATCAGTACAACGATGCTGGCGGCAACATGGACCCGCTTGAGGAGGCGGCAAAGGTCAAGCAGTGGCAGGATGCAAACGGCGGGGCTTCCGGCGGCCCCACCGAAGGTGCGGGGAACCCGTTTCTTGAGGTAGGCGGAGCTGTCAAGGGTCTCGTCAACGACTATTTGAACTCGGGCCAGAATCGGTTCAAGGCCGACCCGAACGCCGTAGACCCGAACGCCTACAACTACGGCGGGTACCAGGGCGGCGCTCAGGACTGGAGCGACCAGGCGCTCGCGCAAGGGCAGCGCTCGCAGCAGTACGAGGACCAGTACGCCATGCAGGGCGCGGACGCCATCTCGTCCGGCCGGCAGAACATGTATGCCTCGGAGGACCCGCTCCTCTCCGGCAAGGAAGAGCAGTCGCGCTACTACCAGGGCGACTCGCTCGGCCTCGCGCAGCAGGCGGCCTACGGAAACGCTCCCAGCGTCGCCCAGAATCAGCTTACCTACGGCATCGGGCGAACCATCGCCGACCAGTCTTCGGCCGCTTCTAGCGCCCGTGGAGCGGCAGCAATGGCCATGGCCCAGCAGAACGCCATGGGCAACTCTGCGCAAGCCCTTGGCGACTACAACAACCAAATGGCGATGCTTCGCGCCCAAGAGATGGCGACCGCTCGTGCGGCATACCAGCAGGGCACGGAGCAAATGCGCGGGCAGGACCAATCCAGGCTGACGCAGAGCAACCAGGTGAGCCAGTTCAACGCGGGCCAAGGGCAGAACGAGGCGCAGCTTGGGCTTGGGCTTGCGCAGCTTGGGCTTGGCTACGGGAACCAGGCTCAGGGCTACAACGCGCAAGCGCAGAACGTTCAAGGCCAACAGCTCCAGGCTCAGGGCAACCAACAGGCGCAGAACTCGCAGAATCAGCAAGCCGCCAACAGCATCAACTCGGGCATCGCGTCGGCGAACGCCGCTGCCAAAGCCGGCCAGGTCAACAAGGTCATCGGCGCGGGGCTGTCCGTGGCATCGGGCGGGCTGACGGCTCTCGCCAACCAGGGCAACCCCGGGCAGCCGCAGGCTCCCGCCGCTGGCAACGGGACGGGTGGCGGTGGAATCGGCGGTACGAACCCGAATACAAACACCAAAGACCCCTACTACGGACCGACAGGATACTGAAAATGGACGCACAAGGATTCGCACAGTTTGTTCAACAGAATCGCCAGAATGCCCCCGCGGTCGCTGGTCAGGTCATGCGACCGGGGGCCATGCAGCCTCCCCCGCCGCCTCCGCGCCCGACGTTTGACCCGTCGCAGGGTGCTCCTCCCGGCATGGGTAGCATGGGCGGAAAGCCGGGCCAGTTTGGCAATGAGGTCCCCGGTACCGTCGGCCCGCAGTACGGCGCGAGCGGCCAGCCTCCCGCCAAGCCGTTTTCGCCGCAAGCCAGTTCGGGGAACATCTTTGAGGCTCCCGACCGGAATGGAAAGCCGGGCAACTCTTCGCAGCCGATGGGCGTGAAGAATGCGCCGAACCTTTTTGGAAAGGGCCCCTCTGCCGCCCCCGCTGGTCCGATGGGTCCCGGCCCTGGCTCTCACGCCGCGGCCATGGGAGCGATGGCTCAGGGCAGCATGGCCCCTGGTTCTAGCGCTCCGATGCGTCCGATGAACGTCAACGTGGGCCCCGTGAATCCGATGCAAAGCCGCGGCCCGATGGGTCCCCGGCCGAATATGGCTCCGGGCGCGCAGTCGCATCCGTTCATTCCAGGCGCGGGCTCCATGGGCCAGCAGCCGATTGGCATCGGCGGCGTTCCGATTCCGAAGGCAGGAGGCTGATTTATGGGTATTTGGGAAGATTTTGCAGACCCGCTAAAAAAAGCAGCGCAGGACATTCAGTCTCCGCCCCCGGCTCCCCCGCCCGCAGCTACGGCTTCCGGTCCCGAGGGCCCCCTTCCCGAGCCGAAGTACGGCCCTGGGGATGTGCCCTTTGCACAGCCCGTGGCCCCGCCCGCTGCCCCAGGGGGCGAAGGGGCCGCCTTTCAGGAGCCCCCTCCGAACTACGGCACACAGGGTGAAGCCGGCGAGATGCTCAAGCAGGCACTGTTTGAGTCCAGCCAGCTTCAGGCGCCGCTCGGGGGTAGCCAACCGGCTGGCGCCGGAGCCGCTGGCAAAACAGCGATGCCGATGGCGGTCATGCCGGCGCGCATCAACTACGCCCCTGTTGGTGGAGCCGAGGCCTTCGCCAACGCATACGGAGAACTCCCTGAGAAGGAAGCAGAAGCGCTCGGGGGTGTGCACGAGGCGACCGCTCAAGGCCTTTCCATGCAGGCCGACCAGAAGGCGGAAGAGGCCAACCAGCTCGCGCAAATGGCGGAAAACAGCCGTCTTCGCGAAGAGCAGCGCTCCAAGGCGCTCATGGAGCACGTCGCGAACTATTCGCGCATGGCAGACCAAATGGCGGCTCAGCGCTTTGACGCGGGGCGCTACTGGAAGAACCCGGGCAACGTCCTGTCCGCGTTCGCCATCAGCCTCCTGCCGCTTGCTGGCGTCTCCCCGGAGAAGGCCATCGGGATGGTTGAGTCTGCCGTCCAGAAAGACTGGGCCGCTCAGCAAGTGGACTACGAGCGGATGCAGAATCGTCAGGCCGCAGAGCTGACGACCATCGGCCAGCTCCGGTCCATCTACGGCGACGAGCGAGCCGCAGAGGCGGCTTTCCAGTCGCAATCGTACAAGGCAATGGCTGCCAAGGCGCAGACCGTAGCTCTTCGTGGTCGCACGGCAGAGGAGCGTGCGCTCGGCCTCGCCGCTGTTGCGGAATACAACAAGCTCGCCGCCCAAAAGGCCAGCCAGGCAAATGCGGTCCTTTACCAGGGTGCCCACGTCGCCCCGCTTCCGCTTGTTGCTGAGCAGCGCGGGGAGCTGGAAAGCGTTTACACAAACCCACGCCATCAGCCCGCGGAGCAGAACATTGTTCCGCCCGCCCCCGGCGAGGCTCCAGGCGACAATGCTGCCACCGGGATGCCTGACGTACCTCCTACCAAGGAGGAGCGTGACAAGGCTCTTGCGATGGCAGCAATCGCCAGGCTGCGCAATGCTCCCGTTCCGCCGCAAGCTCAGTCCATCATTGACAGAATCCGAGGTGTCGGAGCAAAGGCTCAAGGGTTCGCATCTCCACTCACGAAGGCACTCGGAAGCGCACTTGCGGGAGATGAGCCCGCAGCTCCAGCGCAAGGCGGCAAGCTTCAAGGCGCCCTCGCTTCCGCGCGCACCGCGCTCGGCCTTCCTTCGGCGGCGCCAGCGGCAACTCAAGGCGGAAACATTAAAGCTGCGGACATTACGGACCCCGCAATGCGCGTCGTCCTTGTGAACGCAGAGCGCATCTATGGCGGTCCGCTGCCGTCGGACCTTGCGCAGAAACTGTCCGACAAGTACCGCTCGGATGTACAACTTCGTCCCTCCGACCGGGCGCTGGGGGGCAAGACGGGCAACCTTTCGTCCCAGGCCCTATCCGGGCTTGAGAAAGACCTCGCGTACGCAAAGAGCGACCGCGGGAAAGCGGACCAACGGTATGCGGATGAAACGGCGGGGGCGCGCCAATCTGCCGCTGCCGTTGGGAAAGAATCGCAGCGCGCGCTGTACATCCAGGCGGCAAAAAGCGCGGGCATTGACCTGGAAACGCAAGGCGAACGCCGAGCGGACGGGCAAACCTATCAAGTATACAAGCTTGATAAGGCCGGATTCCCCATTCCGAAGGACAAGAGCCCGAAGACGCATACGGCGTTCAGTGCTGCCATTGAGCAGGAAACGAACCGCGTGGAGGCTCAAGTCAAGGACTTCAACGATTACATGAAGGGGGCTTGGCGGGGCGTTGGTTTTGAATGGGTTGACGCCCTCAAGAACGCACGTACGCAACAGCAACTTCTTGAGAAAAAGCTCGGCGGCCGTGATAAAGTGGATACTGCGCTTGGGTACCTGCGAGATGGGACGTCGGCCGACATCAAGAGCAAGCTTCGGCTCGCAGGAATCATGGCAGAGCCCGAGGATATCCTTCGCTACAGGTCCGCAATGGACAACCTTAAGCTCATCTTCTCAAACGTAAAGTCTGGGTCGGCGATGAGTGAAGAGGAAATTAAGCGACACGGGCGTGTTCTCAGCGGAGAAGCGGCGTTCCCCGAACAAGTCATTGCCGTGGACTCGCTACTTAGCAGCGCAAACGAGACGCTCTCCAGGCAGTTTGGCGGCCTTTCCCCGGCAGCAAAGATTGCTTACCTGCACCGCAACTCCGCGGCGCTTGGGAAGCGGACCCAGGGACAGGGGGCCTATCGGACCCCGGGGCAGTAAGTAGAAGGCAGGAAGCGTGTCGGGTATCCTACGCGCATGGGTAGCCCGAAGATTCCTGAAGGTTACGGGGCTGGTGGAGAACCCACTGGCCCCGTTGACGTTTCCACAGCGGTCCCCGAAGGGTACGGCCAAGGACGCCATGGCGTGGTGACCGACGACCAAGGGTACCAGCTCGTAGAGGACGCCGCTGGCCACGCGCGGGCCGTGTCCCGCAGCACCCTTGCGGACACCTTCGGGACGGCTGGGACAGAAATCTCCCAAGCTCGCGCCTCCGAATTGATGGAGGATGAGAAGACAAAGGCCATCTACGAGCAAGCCTTCGGCACTGGCGCCGTTTCCAAGGCCATGAGTACGGCGATGGGCGGGCTTTCGGGCTTGACCTTCGGACTTGCCCCTTCGGCCATCATCGGCGGCGCGGAGCTTCTCGGGCCTGAGTACGCAGAAGGTGCCCGTGGCTTCTTCCGGGGCACGCACGAAGCGAACCCGTACAGCTACCAGGCCGGCAACATCGCCGGGATGCTGGAGTCCGGACGTGCACTCGGGGCGGGCCTTGACCTTCTTGGTCCGGCCGCTGGCGTGGAATCGGGGCTTGCTGCGACCGCGCTGGATGCCACCGGTGGCGGGGCCAAGTTCGGGAAGTTCCTGTCCACGCTGGCTCGCGGCGGAGCTGAGGGTGCCCTCTACAGCACCGGCGCTGGGCTGGAGGACGACCTCATTCACAACCGCGCGCTCACGGCCGCCGGAATCACATCGCACGCGCTGAATGGCGCCCTCTTCGGAACCGCTATCTCTGGGCTCGGAGCTGGGTTCGGGGCCCTTTCTCGCCGTGGCGGGAACGCCATCTCTGAGGTCTTGGAAGGTCGTCTTGCGAAGGATGCTGACCTGCTTGCGGAGCGCTCCGCCGGCGAAGCTGCCTATACCTCAGCGCTTGCTGAGCATGAGGCTGCAACCGCGGCTCAAGGCGAAGCCAAAGCGGCCTACGCTGCGGCCGCTCGGGACGTGGAAGAGGCCAAGCGGGCCCTTGCAACCGCGCAGAAGTCGGCTCGTGGGGACGTGATTGAGGGCCTTCAGGCGGAGCTTGCGGCTCGTGAAAGCGCCTACGTAGAAGCCAAGGCTGCCGCCGCTGCGGAGCGTCAGGCTGCCGTGGAAGCTGCCACAAAGGATGAGCTTGCGGCTCGGTCCGCCTCGCTCCCGCCCGAAGAGCAGGCGCTTCTCAGGGGCCGCACGGAGCTTGGGCTCAGCGACTCTTACCTCCAGGAGGTCTCGGACGCCAGCCGACGAGCCAAGGGGCGCGGAGCTTACGCAGGAGGCTTCCAGGAGGCGATTCCGAACGCTGAGAAATACCTTCGCGAAACGTTGGGTGTGGAGGGACGCCTGGACCAGGCAGAGCTTTCCACGCTCCAGAAGGCCGCGCAGACGAACAAGGCGAGCCTCTCGGCTGCCCAGAAGCTGGCAGACGACACGCAGCGCCTATTCGGCGAGCACGCGAGCGAACTCGCGCCTCAAGCTCAAGAAGTTCGCGACGTTTACAACGAAGTGATGAGTCGTCACTTCGGGGCCGGTACGGATGGCACAGCTGCCGAAGCAGCCGCAGCTATCGTCGCCCCCGGCGGCGTCCAGGAGCGGCTGGAGCGCGCCATTGCGAACTCGGTCAAAAATACTGAGAACCGATGGGTTGCTTGGGAAAACGTCAGCAAGGACCTTGGGAAGAGCAACGCGGACTTCTACGACAACCTCGCAGCCCGCGCTTCCAAGGGGGTTACCGATTCCGCCGAAGCCAAAACCGCAGCGTTCACCGCGAACCTGAAGACTGAGCTGGACAAGCTCATCTCCGAAAAGATGAAGACGGCCGCCTCGTCTTCGCCGGCCCTGAGCAACGCGGCGGAGACCTACGTTGCCGCAAAGCGCACGGCCTCTTTCGGCGCTGCTATGGACCGGGAGATTTCCCGTTCGCTGAAGAAGGCCTCCAAAGGCATCCTTGGCCTGGAGCGAGAAGCTGCCCGTGCCGCTCGGGAGAAGGTGCCCGCTGCGGTCGTTCCTCGGCCCGCTAGACCGTCTTTGCGCGAGGCACTGAGCAACGCGACGTCCACGGAGTCCAAGGCCCTGGAAGACGCCGTTGCGGCGAAGCAATCGGCCAAGGTCGGCATCGCGTCTCCTGGAGAGGCCCCGAAGCTCTCCGACTTCGTTTCGGAGACCCCTGCTTCTCCGCCGCTCTTTGACCAGGGCGACGCCACGACGATGGCATACTCCATGATGGCTGGTCATCCGCTGGGCGGAGCCATGGCCATCGGTGTACGCAAGGGTGCGAAGTACATCAGCGAAGCGTTCGCGAACACCACGGACGGCATCTCCCGCCGGATGAAGCTCGCGACGATGGCTCAGAAGCTTACGATGTCCATCTCCGAGGGTGTCGCTGGGTTCATGGAATCGTCCGGCCGCCCAACCGTGCGAGCGGGTTCCTACCTGACAGCTCGCGGCGGGAGCGAGAAGACGGACCAGGAGGTTCAACGCATCGCGGAGTCCATGAGCGCCGCTCGTGATGCTGACGCGGACGCATGGGCTCGGAAGGTGTCCGGCGGAGACGAAGAGCTTCATGCCGAGCTGATGGCCTCACGGCAACGCGCGCAGACGTACCTGTCGTCCATCGCTCCCGCGTTCCTCAACTCCCCTGGAGACCTGAAGGTTCCTGCCAAGGCGAACCTGACCGCCTTCCAGGCTCACAACTTTGTAACAGCCTCTCGCGCCATCGCGAGCCCCATGGAGGTCTTTGACGCCATGAAGGCCGGGGACGTCAACCGAGAGGCCGTACGGGCCGTGACGTACGTCCACCCGGAACTCAAGGACTTGATTACCTGGGAGGTTCAAACTCAGCTCAGCAAAAAGCGAGCGAAGGGGGAGACCGTGTCTGTGGGAAAACTTACGCAGCTTTCCTTCGCACTCGGGACGCCAGTGGACCGCATCGTGGAACCAGCCTTCGTGGCTGGGGTACAGAAAAGCTATGGTGAGATGGCTGCCGCGAAGCAGGCAGCGCAGACCGCCAAGAAACTCCCTCAGGGCTCTAGCACTGACGCTTCGGCCTACCAGACCGCAACCGATAGGATTCAACGATAATGAGCACCACGTCCGCGATGCGGGCCTCCTACCTGAACCTTCCCCCTCGCGGAGCGGGGAAGCAGAAGGTCGTGGCCCTCGCCCTTGGAACGCAAACGCTTGCCTCCGTCTGGGGCACCGACGTTCCGAAGAACAAGTGCATGATTTCGGTGGAGAACGCCTCTGCCGCAACCATCACCGTAGGCTTCGGAACGGGCACTGCCACCGCCGTAAACGGTGCAGCCATTGCCCCTGGGATGAGCCGCAAGTTTTGGATTTCCCCCTTCAGCGATACCGCCATCGCGGTATCCGCCGCCGCCTCTGCATACGTCTGCTCCCCCGAGTTTGACGGTCCCTCCTACTGAAAACAGAACCATGACCGAAGCCTTGGAAAACATCACTGTAGACAAGTGGAAGATGGGCCTATTCGCCCTCGTCCTCGTCTGCGTTACCGTCCTCGTTTCCCTCAACAAACTCCCCTCGGAAGTCTTCCAGGCCATGCTTGCATGGCTGATTCCTTCCCCCATCGGAGCGAAAGAGAACAAGCAATGAGTCCCGTCATCAAGAAGTCCGTCTCTCAGTTTGCCATGGAAGCCTTTGCCTTCTTCGGCCTCACGTTCATCCTCAGCTTTTTCCTGACCGCTTGCTCCCCGTCGGCAGCGAAGGAGGTCGTCAAGCAGTCGTATCAGGATGCCCTGATTGCTTGCGTTGGCGCTCACGACACCCCGAAGGATGTCCAGGAATGCTGGGTCTCCGTGGATAAGCAGTTCAATGTTTCCACCGATGCAGGAGTCAATCATGACTGATTTTCAAGACATCAAAGCAGGAATCAAGGATGCAAGTCAGGTCGTCCTCGCAGGCTCCGCTGCGCTCGCCTTCGCACTTTCCGTCTTCGGGCACGATGGAGTGAAGGAGATTCTGGACGCAGGGTTCGTGGAAGAGGCTCACCGTCGGGCAGAGGTTGCCGCTCGCCTCAAGTTCGGAAAAGACTGGCCTGCTTCTCCGTAAGGATTCGCGCGGTAGTATCTTATGTCTTCTCTCTCTCTTTCTTTCTTATGAAGTAGTTTCTTATATTCTCTTCTTCTCTTAGAAAAGAAAGAGAAGAGAGCATAAGTACAGTATGCATAAGTGCGCGCGTGCGCGTAGCAAGGTTAGTGCCAAATGCCTGGACGTACAGAAGGCCCCGGACTGTGGGTCGCATTTCACAAGTTGGTCTCCTATCCGAAGCTTCTGGACCGGATGGTAGCAAATGGCTTTAAATGGCTCGCAGTGCGCTCCGGTGACGGTGGTGGCCGTGACGGTGGGTGGAGCCGGCAAAAGGCCGTAGAAACCGCCAAGGCGTGCCAGGAAAAGGGCATCACGCTCTACACCTGGCACTACTCCCGGCCCGGACGGGCAAATCAGGAGGTCAAGCACATCCAGGAATGCCTGGAAGATGGAGCCAGTGGGCACTTCATGGACGCGGAAGCCGAATGGTCGGGTCACCAGGCCGATGCCGTTCGCTTTGGCGAAAAGCTCCGCGCGGTCCTTCCGGACGCCTTCATCGCGCATGCGCCGTTTGGGTTCGGCACGCTCCACGGCGACTGGCCATACAAGGAATTCGCGGCCTTCTGCGACGAAGTCCACCCGCAAATGTACTGGACCGAATGCCGTTATGGGAAGTACGACGAGCGTTTTGAGAAAGAGCTTGACGCGTGGGACGAAGCCAACAACTTCCGAACTGGGCTGCTGGCGAAGTACCTTCCGGGCCCCGTGACCTACTGCCCCATCGGCGTGACCTACGGCAAGGACTGCCCGACGCTCACCGGAGTTGCCAAGAAGCCGCCGGGAAGCCTGTCTCTGAGCGACTTGGAGACCTTCGTGCGACGGTACCAGCATGCGCCGTCTTGGAGCCTGTACACGGCCGAATGCGAGGAAATGGGCTGCCTGGATTTTGTGGGAAAGCTCCTGAAAGAGCCTTGACGTGAACCCGTAACGAAACTACAAGGGTCCCATGAGCCGAACGTTCCATCATCGCAAAGCACGGACGAAACGAGCCAACGGTTGGTGCTGTACCTGCTGGCATTGCATCGGCAGCAAAGCCTACGAACGCAAGAACAACCCTCCGATGCCGTACTACGACAAGGACGAGGAGGCGCTGGACGAGTACCAGGTGCTCTGCGAGGTCCGCGAGGCACTCATGGACGAAGACGGCACTTGCGGCGAATGCTGGGGAGATGGGGGCTTTGACGGCCAAGCCTACTGCTCACGATGCAGTCCACGGGAATGGCTCTGGGCTCACCCCTCCCAGGAACTCGCGGCAACCATCCAAGAGCACGTGGCTTACCGGTGGACGGGGCGGCCTCTCCCGTTCGCCCGGAAGCATCGGAACGACTGGCGCAGACGGCTCACGAGGCGCTTCCTGGCTTCGCGGTACTGGCGCTCCGAGCGTCACACGGAGGTCTTTTCCCGCTTCATCCTGGACCTGACGCGAAAGCCCTTGACGCACCGATAAGCGTTGCTAGGATGCCATCCATGCGGCGGTCAGCGGGAAAACGCGCCGCAGCACGTACCTCTAAACGGCTAAAGACGCCGGCCAGCCTCCAAAACTGGTTGCCCATATGGGCTGACTCGGAGCGTTACCGAGGGGGTACGCTAGCCGGTAAGGTCCGGCCCGCTAATCAACGAAACAAAACCTTCCGGGACACGGACCGGGCTATAAATGCCGTGCCTGCTTTCCTAGCTCAATTGGATAGAGTACCGGTCTACGAAACCGGCAATCCTGGTTCAAGTCCAGGGGGAAGCGCAAGGTGGTAGGTGACCCACCGTCCGAAGGCCAGGTTAAACAAAACACAAACGCGTGACAGTTGGGTTGTGGGGCAACTGGTTAGCCCGTCCCGCGAGGAAGATGTAGGTTCAACTCCTGCCAACCCTTCTGTCACGTTTTTATAGCAGCGTAGTGAAACAGTATCATGCCGGGCCCATACCCCGGAGTCTTGGGTGCGAAACCCAACGCCGCTACCGACAGAAACGTAGTTCAACTGGGAGAACACCGGGAAAACCCAAGAGGTAAACCCTGGCAGCGAGTTGGGTTCAAGTCCCACCGTTTCTGTCACTAATAAGGAAGGCAAGCACCGATAAACGCTTCCCGTAAACCCCCGAAAGGGGGTTTACGTTTTTGTGCTTGACGAACCTCAGTCAGTGACTAAAAGGGTCTTGTCATGAAAACCAACCTCACCAACGACCAAATCACCGAAGTTCTCAAAACCGCTTTGCCGCTCTGCGAGGTCCCCGAAGCCCGGGGGCGCGACCTGTACGATGCCCTGGCTACCGAGGGGCACCTTGCGGCTATTCGCGCCCTCCGGGACCGCGGCTGCGGGTTCACGTTCATCTCCGGCATCTTCGGCATGAGTCAGAGCTGGAGCGCCGTCGCCTTCCATCGCGACGCCAAGCGCGAAGCGCAGCCCGACTACCGCGAGGAAGCGCACCAGGCCACCGCCAAACTGAAGTGGCTCAAGACGACCCTGGAGGAGTTCCGTACGGAGTACGCCAGCGTCAAGCGAGGCGGCGGGGTCGGGGGAGACATTCAGGATGTAACGGAACGTCTCCTTGGCAAGCTGGAGGACTTCCTTCAGTGATAACCGACGGCGACCGTTCTATCGCCGTCTTCGTTCAGGGGACCAGTGAGCACTTTGCACTGGTCTCTTTTTTTAGACCGATTCTTACGAAAAGGGGTTGCAAAGGGGAATCGGCGACCGTAAAGTTCTTGTCGGAGTTGGGGCTCAGCGAGTTCCGAATCCGGTGGGATGACGAAGCGAACGAACCCATCTTTCCTTCCGTCATCTACGTTTACACCTTGCTAAGTAAGCAGACGTAACTATGTATTGCGAAGACCCCGCTGACGCGTGGGACCGTTGGTACGAATACCAGGAACTCAACCAGAAAGAGAAGACGCATGAAAACCTCCGTAGAACTCGCGCCCACGTCGCAGCCCCCCAAGAAGTCCCGGAAGAAGGGGACGGATGGCCAGCTCTCCCTTGAGCCAGTCCGCCAGTTCGTTGTCCGCGTCTGCCCGGTCCTTCGCCCGGAGCTTCGCTCCTTCCACGGCAAAATCTACAACCGGCTCAGCGACGCGAAGAAGTGCGCGGCCCTCTACGAGAAGATGTACAGCAGCGGAAACCTTTCCGCCGAAGTCATGGAACTCCGCCCGACGGAACTCGTTGGCTTCGCAGACGGGTACCTGAAATGACCATCAGCAAAGAAGAGCGTGCGGAACTGCGGGCCGATATTCGGGCCAACTGTTACCCTGATGTGTCAGGCGAACTCACGACCCTCCTTGACGCCCTAGACGCGTCGGACGAGCGCATTGCGGAGCTTGAGGCCATCTGGAAACTCCGCGAGAAAGAGCACGAACTCGCCACCCGAATGGTGAACCGACGCAACGAGGAACTCAAAGAGGCAAAAAGCCGCATCGCGGAGCTTGAGGCCGCGGCTCAATGGCGGCCGATGGACACGGCTCCGCGGGACGGGACCGAGATCCTCGTCTTGTGTCATAGCGGGGCGCGCTCTCAATGCGAGTTGGCGGTATGGGAAGGCCACTCGTGCAACCAATGGATCGGGGACGCTAGCAGGTACGACGAGGACCAAGTCTCCGTCTGGCTGCCCATCCCCGCGCTTCCGGAAGGCGGTGCGAAATGAAATTCGGCATCATCAAGACCATCGTGGAACGCGAGTATATCGTCGCCTTTGCGTCTTCCGTGTCCGGCATTTACCGCCGCATTCGGGAAGCAACACCGCGAGAGCCGTCACCCGTGCATCACGCGGAATGGCGCCTTCGTCTGGACGGCGCAAACGTCGCTGTTGCTTGCGACGACGTCGCGACGGCAATCAACGCCCTCTTCGGCAAGGGGTTTAAGTCGGACAGCTTCCGGCACGTACAAGTCATGGGCGACGATCGTGCGTTTGCGATCCTCCGTGACGGCCAAGCATCGCCGTTCGCGATCGTGCGCGTCTACCCTGGCCTGTACTGGAAAAGATCGGACTTGATGCGCGAGGTGACGAAATGACCGCCGCGCTTCCGGAAGGCGGTGCGAAATGAGCCGGAAATGCGCGTTTGACATGTACTGGTGCAGTTGTCGCAATGACGCTGACAGCGAGTCCCCGTACTGCAAAGAGCACCAAATCACTCGCCCGAATGGCAAGCCCGCAACCCATGCGTGCGGCGTAGATACGCAGTTCGTTTGCGGACGCCCGCTGGCCGACGGCGAGCTTTGCGAGTGCCGCGGCGGCAAGGGTGACGGGACTGGTGAGATGCGCGAGGCGACGAAATGACCGCCCCCAGCGCATGGCGCCCCCTGAGCGAGGCGCCGAAGACTCACGTGCCGGTTGTCGTCATCGGCCTGGGTGCACCGAGAGTCAGCATCGCCTTTTACGACGTGGAAAGCGGCTGCTGGCGCCTCAGAGGCGGATTTGAGCCGCAATTGAGCGAGGAGGGGAGCGACGTAATCTTCGCCCCCATTGCCGACACCCTGGAGCTTGACCGCGCCGTGCAGGCGGAGGTCGCGCGCGCGTTTGGGGCCCTACTGAGCCGACTTCTTGCGGCATCCCAGCAAGAGCACCTTGCCTCATTCGCGCCGCCAAAACAGACGTGGGTCAAAAAGCGCCTTCTTCGCGAGGCGAACGAGTCTCGGCAACGGGGACTTCGCGCCTTTAGCGCCATCCTGCACACGAGCATGGGCGGCCGCATCCCCGACGAGGTGCCGTGATGCCTAACTGGATTGGCGACGATGGTCGCAATTACTTTGGCGATGATGGCAGCATCCCAGAGGAGCGGCTTGATGCGATGCGCGCCCGGTGGCCTAAGGGGAGCACTTGCCCCGCGCCGTTTTCCAATGGCAAAACGTCTCATGGAAAAATGAACCTCAAGGACTTCCAAGACCGCCTCGCCCTGGCTCACTACGGCGAGGCGTACGTCGCGGGACGCATCAGCGCGGAAGGCTTTGACGTCCTGTTCCCCGGCCTCCACGTCGCACAGACGGAGGCTGAGGCGCTGGACCCGAAGTGGAAGAACACGGTTGACCTTGTGGTGGCCATTGGCGACGGCCCCATGGGCGACAGCGTTTTCGTGGAAGTGAAGTCTCAGTCCGAGCGCTTCACGGACGACCCGGCTTCCCGTCGCTCCATGCTTGTCTGCTCCGCGGGGAGCTTCAAGCGGGACGCGCACTACATCTTCCTGTCCAAGCCGACCGCTTGTCTGCTCTGGCTCCCGAAGAACTCTGAGGTGGAGCGGAAAGAGCACACGGACACCTTGCGAGGCGAGACCTACAAGGTTATGACGCATATGCCCGGAGCGCTGCGTAGCTTCGCAGACTTCGTGGCTCACCTGAAAGGAATGTAATGTTTATTTATACGTTAGGGGACATTCTTGACCTTGTAGCCTTCGGGCTTTTCCTGGTCACCGCAACCATCGTCGGCGTCAGTTCTTACATGGGGAGCAAGTGATGGATACTGAGATTCAGCCCCGAGAGCCGAACGAGAAGCAGAAGGCCGCGGCCTACGACAAGTTCATGGGATTTCTGCGCAGTCGCTCAGACGTCCTGAGTCTGTCGGACGGGTTCTATGCTCGGCTTCTGCGGAACTTCGCCCTGGAAGCGCCCGATGGCAGCAAAGAAGGCTGACCCGGCCTCCCGCACTGTCGGGCTCTTTACGGGCAAGACGGCGCTCCAGGAGGCCGAAGAAGAGGCCGCAGAGGTCGTCGCTCTCGCAGCTCCAACGGGCGAGAAGCAGGCCATGGACCCGGACCACGTAGACGTGACGTGGTTCCGTAACGATATGGGAATCGCAGGCGAGGACGAGATAAAGCTTGCGCTCGTCAAGCCGGGCGGTTACCTGATACGTCGTCTCGTAAAGGTGGGTGGCAAGGTCCTCTCCATGAGCGACCTGCTCCTGACGGGGCGACAGTACCACCAGCTCATCCAGTGCGTTCGCGAAGAGCGCAAGCAAGCAGCGGAGAACAAGGTAAATGGAAAAGAATGAATTTTACGTTGTCGTGAAGTACGGAGCGTCGGAGCACTATCTTTCGTACGACAAAGATGGATACTTTGCAGGTACGCGTGTATCGCGGGCAAACTTTGAAACCGTAGAGGACGCCAAGCGCGCTCTCGCGATGGTAGTCAAGGGGAGCATGGCCCTCGCCTCGCGCAATCTCATCGTAGGCGGCGGGCCGTACGCAGTCTCATGGGAGTGGGCCGCGACAGTACTGCCCGCCGGCTCCCGTGCCCTTACCCCCGAAGAGATTGCAAACGAGCGAAAGTTCGCTGCCGGCCCGAACCGCCCCGCCGACTTCGCCAGCCACGAGAAGGAACACGAAAACATGAAGCTGCCCGAGATGGAACAGTCCCTCATTGCCGAGTTCAGGGCCCGCTGCGAGCTGGGCTTCAAGCAATACGGCCCCGTCTACCTTGCGAAGCGCAACTGGGGCAAGGAGATGAAGGAGGAAGCGCTGGACGGGCTCTTCTATGCGCTCATGGCCGCCAAGACCGTGGAGAAGTACGGCGCGCTCATTCAGGCCCTGGAAGGGGCCAGCGACGACGACCTCAGCATGGATGCGTGCAGCCCGGACCCGCTGAAGCAGGCGGCCTACCTCGTGAAGAAGTACGCCGCAGACATGAGCGCGATGGAGAAGGGCCTGGAAGACGAGCGCTTGGCGAAGCGCATCGCGGCGCGGGATGCGGCCGAAAAAAACGCCGACCTTGTGGTTCAGCGAAACGCGGCGAACGACAGGTACATTGAGGAGCACGAGGCGGCGTGCAACCTTCGTCAGGAGCGCGAGGCGAACCTGAGCCACATCGCGCGACTGGTCCAAGAGCGCGACAGCTGCAAGGAATCTTGCGAAAAGCTGCGCAAGGAAAATCTTGATATGCGCGCGCTCATGGAGTCGGCGCTGTCGCTCGGGAGCCCTCGCGGTTGAGCGCTACCCAGTCCGAACGGGCGATTCTCGGGGCTGCACTGCGCAGTCCCGAGTCTCTTGAGCTTGTGCTTTCCGTCTGCAAGCAGGACGACTTCGTTGCGGCCGATACCTCTCGGCTATTTGCGGGACTCGTCTCTGTCCAGAAGGCAGGGCTCCCCGTCAATCGTGCGACCGTCTCTGATGCGACCAAGCTCCCGACGGAAGACCTCCTGGAGATTGTGCGCGCTGGAGAGGGCCACGAGCCGTCCGAAGTGGAGGCCATGGCTCACGCTGTGGCAGGCGCCTCACGGGGCCGTCTCCTCGCCTCCAGGATGGAGCTTGTGGCCAGCAAGGTCCGCAAGGGCATGAGCCTGAGCGAAGCGCTGGAGGAGGCCGGCAGAGCCCTCCAAGACGCCTACCAAGGCGACGACCAGACCGACACGGATATGCTCGCGGGCGTCCGCGATGCGGTGACCTCCACCATGGACCTCGTGTCCGGCAAGAAGCGGCCGAACCTTGCGTCCACGGGCATCCCCAGCCTGGACCGCAAAATCGCTGGTCTCGGCGCGCGCTTCTACGTCGTTGGCGCTCGTCCTGGCGTCGGCAAGACCGCACTCTGCGTGGGGCTGTTGGACCACATCGTGCTCTCCGATCCGAAGGCCGGCGGTATCGTCTACCACTTGGAGATGACGCGCGAGGAAGCTGCCCAGCGGCTCATCGCGAAGCTTGCAGACGTCTCCGCGCGCTCCCTAGAGACCGGCGTCGGAAGCATCAAGAACGGCACCGAAGGTGTGCCGCTCAGCCACGCTGCCATGACGCGCATCGTCGCGGTTCCGGACCAGATTCCGGAAGGCCGCTACGTCGTGGAGGACAGCAAGTACTCCCTCCAGCAAATCCTGAGCAGCGCCCGCGCGCACGCGCTGCGGATGCGACGCAACGGCGTGAAGCTCCGCATCATCGTCGTAGACTACCTCCAGCTCGTTGAATCCGGCGAGAAGGAGGGCGGCATGCGCAAGGTCAGCCGAGAGCTGAAAAAGCTCTCCAAGGAGCTTGACTGCGCAGTCGTGGGTCTTACGCAGTTGAACCGGGAGTGCGCCAAGCGCGAGAACTCTCGGCCCAAAATCACGGATATACGCGGCGAGGACGGAGGCGGCTTTATTGAGCAGGACGCCAACGTCATCATCTTCATCCATCGCGAGGAAGACTCCGAGGACGCCGAACTCATCATCGCCAAGCAGCGCAACGGCCCGCTTGGAATCGTGCCGCTCAAGTACGAGGGAAAGACGACTACATTCTATGAGCCTGGAACCCGACAAAAATCATAAGCAAAAGAAGGTCATCGGAACGTACTGGGTCGTCCGTCGCAAGGATGGGTGCTACCTTGGAAAAGAAGGTCGGGGTGGCTTTTCATGGGTTTTTAACATTTCGTTCAGAGAAAGGTTTCTATCCGACAGCCTGGCCGCCATGGCCATGAAAGAAAAGTCCCAACAAGAATGCGCTCCTGACGGCAAAGAGGTTTTCAAGGTAACAAAGGTCACGGTGCGGCGATGACCGACGACAAAAAGTCCCCGAAAAAAGTGCAGCCGTTCCTTGACTTCATGAGCGGCATGGACAATCTCCGGGGGCGCGTGAAAACGCTCCTTGTGAGCGAGGCCATCCGGAAGTTCATGGGATGGCCGCCCTTCGGCATCATCGTGAAGGGCACCCAGGTCTTTGAAGTTTTTTGCATCAGCTCCCTTGCCAGCGAGAGATTCATCTTCAAACTGGAGACCGAGCAAGAGACCAACAACCGCCTTGCGGCGAAGTACGTGAGACTCAACAAACATGGCAGCGAAACGAAACCCCGTCCCGACCGAGGCCCAATTGGCAACTGACACGACGACCGAGATTCCGGAAGCAGTCCCCGAGAAGTCCTACTTCGTGGTCATTGAAACCACGCAGTACGATGCCGGCGGAAGCTCTCCCCCGCGCGTTCAGCGCATCCGTCACGAATCGCTCTTCGGCACCTTCCCCGAAGCCACGAGCCACGCCGACTCAGTCTACAACGAGCTGAAGATGCTTGGGGCCATTCGCGCAGAAGACGACTGCAAGCTTTTCGTCTGCCAACAGATTCCCCTTCCCGACACGGAGAAATTGGTTGACCCGCAAGAAGGGGCCTGAGGCCCAACTCCAGACCTGGGTGCTGGACTCCCTTGAGGAGTCCGGCCTCCTTTTCTGGCGCATGAATTCCGGCTCTGCGTTCGTCGCAGGGCGAAAGATTGGCTCCGGTCCGCCCGGTATGCCAGACGTGATGATTCTCCGGCCCGATGGGCTCCTCTTCGGCCTGGAGCTGAAGGCCCCTGGCGGAAAGGTCCGCCCGACTCAGGCGGAAATGCAGCTCAAGTGGTCCAAGAAAACCCTTGCCAAGTACTGCATCGCGTGGGACAAGCAGCAGGTCGCCGAACTCATCATCCGAGAGCTACAAGAATGTCACCCGGAGCACAAATGGAACAAGGACGATTCAACCACGCTGGGAAACCAGCAGCAAGCGGACCTGACGCGCTCAGCTCTGCACTTCTGGAAGAGCATCTCCGTGCGTCTTATGACGCAAGCACTCAAGAACGAGTCAACGGCCGCGTCCAGTGCCGCATCATCTCGCGGTGCCGCAAAGAAGAAGACGGCTCGCGCGTCCTCCGAGGCTTCTCCTACAACCGCCAAACGGGCACGGGCCACCTCGTCTACCACGTCCTCGGTCCGGAAGAAACGGACGTCGCCATCTCCGACTGGATTCGCGACGACTCCGCCGAAGACGGCGGCGGCTGCACCTACTACGCGACGCGCGAAGAGGGCATCAAGCTCCTGAAAGAGCTGGAGTTCAAGGACTTCGCGGATGGGGAAATCTTCCCAGGCGACGGTGACTTCGTGGACGCGGCCTTGACCGCGGCCGAGTTCTATAACGGCAACCACCCACCGGAGACCAGCTGATGAACATCTTCCTCATTCTCGCGACCATCAACTTCGTGGCAATCCTTTTTGAGGTGAGCAAAAATGATTTCATCCACGCTTTCGGCAGCCTCCTTTTCCTGCTTGGATGCCTGGCAAAGGCCCTCGCCGAATCAAGGGCGCAATAACATCGGGCACAACCTCTACGGCAAGCGCGCAAGAAGCATATGGGGTTACAACGGCCGCGGTTGGCGCGACGCTTGGGCAGCTAACCCGCTGTGCGCATCTTACGTTGTGAACAATCCATACCGCTGCTGGTTCGCCGAAGCGCTCCGCAATGGCCGGCCTCTCGCGGGTGTTTGCGAACCCCATCCATACCGGCTCAAGCGCCAGATTCCGCAAGACATTTGCTGGCACAACCCCAAGGAGTGCGCGTGACCTCGCAGGACTCCGAAGCCCTCGCTCACCTTATCCGCTCTTTTGCAGGCGTCGCGCTCAGTATTGACGTTGACGCAGACGAATCCGTTAGTAAGGTTACGGTAACCGTTACCAAGTACAACGGCGACAAGCTCCGGGGAACCGGCGCAACCATCCAACAAGCCATCGGAAAACTGAAATGACCAGCCTACTTCCCCCGGTACTCCGCATCTCGGAAGTCCCGCTCACCAAGACCTTCACCCTCGTCATGCGCGTCTTCGCCGGCTTCGCAGCCGCCGTTCTTTACAGCCTGTACATCCGCGGCGGACGGCGAATGGTCTTGCGCAGCAAGTCCTTCACGGCAACCATCAACCTTTACAACGGCGACGAAGGCGACGACGAGGTGTCCGAATGAGCATTTCAAAAGAGTTCGCGGTAGCGCTCGTCGCTGCACAGAAGGCCACGAAGGTCGCCCTCAAGGACGCGGAGAACCCGCACTTCAAGAAGGCGTACGCCGACCTTGGAAGCGTCTTCGCCGCCTGCAAGGAGGCCTACAACTCCAACGGCATCACCATCCTACAGCGCTGCGGCTCCGTAACTGTGGAAGGCGGCAACGGATTCGTGGAAGTCACCACGTCGCTCGTTCACGAGGGTGGAGAGATTCTCTCCGACGGCTTCCGCATCGGCCTCAAGGACCCCTATGACCCCCAGAAAATCGGCTCCGCCATCACCTACGCCCGTCGTTACGGCCTGTCTGCGATTTGCGGAGTTGTGGCTGACGAGGACGACGACGGCAATGCAGCAGCTCGCGCTGGGGAAGCTCGCCGGTCTGCCGCTCCCGCTGCCGCCGCAAAGCCTGCTCAGCCCTCTCCGGAAGTTGCGACTGGTATCGCGCGAGGTCTGGTTCTCCTGGCAGCTTGTGCGGCCGGCCAGGAAGCCGCAACCGACCGCGACGAACTCAAGGGCCTGGTCAAGACCATCGCAAAGGACCCGACGCGAGTCGCATCTCCGGACTGGCAGCGGCTCTACGACGGCGCGGTAGCGCTGTTTAAGGCGCATTGATGCCTAAGCTGGGCATCTACAAGGTGGAGCGCACGGACGAGTACCGCTTTGACGAATACGATTCGTTCGTCTGTGCCGCCACGTCCCCCAGCCAGGCTCGCGCCATGCACCCGTGCCACGGTGATGAGCCAGACCAAGAACCAGACAACGGGCTTGGCTATCCATCATTCAGCAGCCAGCTTCGTCGGTGCACGTGGCCCGTGAAGCCTGACACGCTTCGTGTTACACTCATCGGCCGAGCCTATCCAGGACAAGAGGCCGGAATCATTCTCGCAAGTTTCAACGCAGGATAAAGAACATGGCAAAAGTTACACTCAAAGGCTACCTGAACGACCCGAAGGAACACGTTGCCAAGACCGGCACGGCCGGCTGGGTCGCCTCCTTCGCGGAGTCGGAATCCATCATCGGCAAGGAGTTGGAGGAAGCGCGCGCCGCTGGCGTGAAGATTCGCGAGAAGAACGGCAAGTTCTACGTCAACACTTACTACAACCTCCGTTGCTTCGGTGACACGCCGATGCCCACGGCGGACAACTGGTTCGGCGAGGTGGATGGAACCCTGTCGGTCCGCATCTACACGGACAAGGCTACCGGCGCCCCCCGAATCTCCCGCGACGTCTTCGTCTCCGATGCCCGTCCGAGCGGCGGCAGTCCCAACAGCCCCGCGAAGCGCCGTGCCACGGCCCCGCAGCGCAAGGCCCCGGACCCGACCGAGAGCTACGAAGTTCCCGACGACGAGTTTCTGTTTTGAACCACGGAACCTGGGAGATTCACCTCGCGGAACCCGGCGAGGACTTTGACCGGCTCGTGGGGAGCGGCGTGGACAACGACAGCGTTCACTGGTCCGCCAGCATTCCCTTCCGAAAGGGCGCTCGCTCTGCGGCCGTCCTGGACAACATCCGCCGCGGCCTGGAAGACGGCTCGGTAACCCCCGCGTACGTGCGGGAACATCTCGCAAAGTAGGAAAATCATGTTCAATTGTACACGCGGGTGCCGTTATGAGTGCTGGTGCGCAGGCAACTTCGCTGACCAGAAAGCAGAGAAGGACGCCAAAGAGCGGGCCGCCAGATGGCGCGCTGCGGGGGGCTGTTACCAGGACCTTGCAAAGTATGGTGGACACATGCCGCCCGGCGCCGTTCTGCCGAAGTTCAGGGATTGAACCATGAGGAAGGTAAGTAAAACCAAAGCCTCTAACATCCGCCGCCGCCTCCGGGCGCTCCTGAAGCTCCAGAAGGAAGGCGGCATGGACTACTGGGAACCTGAGGCGTTCCGGCTTTTTGACGAATGGCTTGACGAGCTTCTGGGCGACGACCAGTTCGGCACCGAAGGCCAGTGCGACCCCCGTGGAGACCGTCGCTAACAACCAGCCCCCAGCAATGGGGGCTTTTCTTTGGAGCATCATGTTTACAGCAAGCAAAACGAACCTCGTCCTGGCGTGCCAGGCGTGGGAGCATCTTCCAAAGATGCCGGACACAACCGGCGAAGCGGCCGAGAAAGGCCACCGCGTCCACGAGCGCATTGAGCGCTACATGCTTGGGCTCCCGTCGGGGCCATCTTCTGCGACGCCCGAAGAGTCGGCCCAAGAAGAGGAGCAGCTCTTCCGGTGCGGCAAGCGCGAGGTGGAGCAGCTCCGCGCGGAAGGCTGGAAGCTTCGGCCGGAGGTCACCGTCGGCTGGGACCCGGTCCACGGCAAGACGTGGGGCCCCGAAGTCCTCATGACGGCTCGCGACTACCCGAAGATGGAGGGCTACATCTTCGGTACGATTGACGTCCTCGGAGAGCGGGACGGAGACCTCCTCATCCTGGACTGGAAGACGGGCATGGGAAAGACGGCCTGGGAGCAGGTCTACACCCTTGCCGCCACGTTCTTTGAGGCCGCCGGCGAGCTTGGTCCGCCTGGCCGTATCTTCACGAGCGTGGTCTACCTGAGCGACGGGAAGACGGTTGCCAGCGAGTTCACGGCTGAGGACTACGTAGTCCACAAGGGCCGCATCCGAAGCGCTCTGGATGGCCTTTCCCGGCGCTCCAAGCCCATCCCCGGCCCGCATTGCTGCGAGGCGTACTGCCCGGCCCTCCTGTCATGCCCTACGGTGGACGGCTACTTCCAGAGAATCGCCCGCGAGGGTGACGAAAAAAGACTCCTGGACCTTGCGCAAGACTCTTACGCGACCGATGTAGTACTTGCTCAAGCCGCCGCGAAGAAAGCCAACGAGATTCTTGGCGGTGTGAAGGAGCGAGGGTTGCCGGTCTACGTCGGCGACAAGGTTTACTCTAACGCCAGCGGACGCTGGATTTGGACCAAAAGAAAATGAGCAGCCAGAAACTTCCGAAGCACCATCGCGACTCGCTTGTCTCCATCGCCACCGCCGTGCACGAAACGGTCCTTTCCATTGCCAAAGTGTCCCTCGCGGACTCTTCGCGAGCGCTCGGAGAGGTTGACTTTGAGGATGATGATTCGCTCGTGGAATACGCTGTGCGTGCAGAGCGTGCGGCGCAGGTTCTCGGATATCTTGCAAATACGCTGAACGCGGAGCGCGACCGTGTGGAGGCCGCTATCCAGCAGCGAGGCATCGGCACCCCGGCGCTGGCACGAAAGATGAACTCTGCTGCTCTTGCGTCGGCAGAGCGTGCCCGCGCCCAAATCATGAACGAACTTGAAATCGTGCGCGAAAACGCGGCACCCATCATGGCGGAGATTGAGCAAACGCTCAGCAACGGGTCGGACAACTGATGGCTGACGGACCCGGCCAGCCCGCTAAGGCATCCCTTCCACTCGCCCGGAAGATTGCTGCGCTCATCCGAAAGGGCGTCACCATGGCCGATGCCGCAGAGCAATGCGGCGTGGACCGCTCCTCGCTCTTTAACTACCTGGACCGCTCTGGAGGCATCTACGACGAGTTCAGGTCCATCATCCGAGACGCAGTAGCAGCCGGCAAGAAGCCGAAGCAGGCAGGGTAGTATGCGAAAGGTATACAGTTTCTTCACGGATGTTGTGACAGGGTACGACGGGGGCAACGGCGTTATTTACGCCGTGTACGGAGCGGTCATTGACACCTCATGGCCGGATGTTTCGTCCGTTCGCGATTGCGAAAATGGAGGACTAATCGTCTACTGGAAAGACGGGCGGCAGACCACGGTAACGGGTCGCAACATCGCCGGAGTAACCTCGTTCCCCGATGGACACAAGTTCCCCACCAAGCCTAAGGACAGGCAGCTCTTATGAGCGTCTCGGCACTACGAGAGAAGGCGGTCGCTGCTCTGGCGGCCCCTTCTCCTTCCCACGCAGAGCACTACAAGAAGATGCGGGCGCTGGCATTCGCGCCAGAAGCCGCAGGCAAGTCAGCAAATGTTATCGCAGCCTGTTTGGAGGTTGCAGAGGAGACGGTGCAAAGATGGCGACGGAAGAGAAAGAACAAGTGATGCCAGCCGGGATGCGCCTCGTCGGATGGGCCGTTCACAGTGGCAACGACAGGACGAGACGCACAAGCCTTTACCGCCGGCATCACGACGCTGTGAATGCCGCAAACGGAACGCGTAGCAACCACTACCTCACTGGTGGGACGGTTGTTCCTGTTTACATCATGGAGAAAGACGCATGAGCAATCTCAAGTTCACAGCGGGCAAGGACGGCATCTCGCTTGGCGAGAACGGCGATGATGAGGACTACCTCATCCTCAAGGACGGAAAGCCCTGGAAGAGGCTCAAGTACGTCACCGACGATATTGTGGGCACGTGGCGCTGGGGAAACTACGTGGAGACCATCTTCCAGGACGAACTCGCTCCCGATGAGTTCTGGGCACGGACGGACATGAAGGCCAGCGGAGACGGAGATGACCCCGACATTGACGACGACTACTACCGTGTGGAGAAGGTCGTCATCAGCAAGACGATTTGGAAGGAGATGAAGGCATGAGCAAGGCTCGCAAATACCCCGTACCCGACTACAAGGTGCCGGCAGGGATGCGCATTGTCGGGTTCCTGAACAAGCATGGAAAGTTTTATTACAAGTATGGATGCGCTGCCCGGTACAACGCGGGCCACAATGGCTCATGGGTGAATGGCCGATGGAGCGAAAGCGCTGACCCATTCCAACTGCCCGATGCGGTGTACGCGCTCGTTTCCGATTAATACTTAGACTTTTCCACTACACTACGGGCCCGCCTCTCACCGAGGTGGGCCTTTCCGTTTGCTGGAACCTAGCTTCCGCGAGGCAAACTCGCCCATGCAGAAGCCCCCGAAGCGGGCTGCTACGAGGGCTGAGGATTCTGCGCCGGGCTGTGAAAGTCCCCCAATAAAAGGGCCTCGTTACGGGAGGGTTTCCCAGCTCGGGCCGACCTCGCCGGGGAAGACCTCGTTTTTGGCCTCGGTGCCAAGGATTGGCATGCATCTTGCTACGTGCGCGCGCTCGCATGCACTAAGGAGGTATCCGGCGAAGGTACGCAAAGTTTTACGTGGTACGCAAAACGTGAAAAGGCGCCCAAAGCTAGCAACATCGCCTACTTGCGACGGTTGCCGTTTGGACGCCATGACACGGAAGTCATACCCTGCCTGTTTCCGAGCGAACATCGGAGACAGGTTAAGTCGTCGGAATCACTTAGCTATGCGTACGAATCACCCACTAGGTAGGCATGCGGTGGAGCTGGCACGGCGCTAGCTATAGGACTGGCATGACGACGCGAATCAAAATGGGCACTCACCGCGAAACCGTCCGCCTTGTGGTCCGCCTGCAGAACGCAGGCCTCGCGCCTTCCGTCGTCGCGGGCTTCGTGGTCGTCGCCGCGGTGACCAAGGCAGAATCGGCCGCCCTCGCGGCTGCTATCGGCGACGCCGTTGTCACGGAAGGGTGAAAAAGAAAACGACACGAACGACGAAAAGATTCTTGACGGCAACCGGTAACAGATACATACTCACTACACACCGCAACGACAACGGAGCTAGAAACACAATGAAAACCAACATGACCGCATCTTCCGCCCTCATCATGGCTTCAATCTTTTCCGCCCTTGGCGATGACCGCAAAGCGGCTCACTACGAGGCGGCCGCCCTTCGCCAGCGTTTCCCGCGCGTTGCCCGCTACGACGCGCTCGCCGCGTCCGTGGGCTGTGAGCTTGCGGCTCGCGAAGCGGCGCGGGGTGCACTGTGAGTGCCCGTCCTACGCGGAACCAGGCTATTCGCCGCGCGCTCAAGCGCCTTGAGCAAGATATGAGCGTTCTCGCCAGCGCCGACGGAGCAACGCTTATCGCAGAGGAGCGCAAGCATCGCGCCATGGGCAAGCGCTTTGCGAATGCGTACTACCCTTGCCCCGTAGACGTTGCTGCCTACGGGTGCTTTCTGGGACACCTTCGCAGGATTCAAGACGCCGCCCACGCTGGTACGCTTGACCTCGCGAGCTACCTTGACACCAACGCAGCCGCGCTTACCGCGGCGCGTACCTGGTACCGCGCTTCTCGGCGCTCTGGCCGCTACGGCTCCTCGGATACCCTCGCGATTGCCGCCATTCTGGCGGAGTGTGACGAATGGGTGACGGCTGAAGGTTTTGACTATCCTACACAGGCGTACATCAAAGACGCGAAAAGCAAGCGCTGAGGAGACACCATGTTTACAGCATCTTTTGAGGTGATACGTTACGAACTCAGTAGCGAAGGCTGTGTAAACGACCTGCATAGGTGCGACGCGGACGCGCGCCGGTGCAAGTCGGAGCGGACGGCCGATGCTCACGCGGAAGCCATCGGGAAGCGGGCACTCGCGGGACGCGTACCGGTCGCCATTGAATGGGATGGCGCTTGGGGCGAAGCGGACGGGACGAAGCGGGACACGCTGGTTTTCCGGCGTCGCAAGGATGGGCGGTTGCTTGGCGAGGTTCGCGTTCTTTACGGGAAAGGGTGGGACAAGTGATTCCGAAAATTTCCATCACGTTGGACGAAGAAACCGACAAGGCTTTGCAGCTCCTCCAGGCACGCGTGGGACTCGCTTCACGCTCCGCGGCTATCAGGTATGCGGCGAGGTTCGCAGAGCGCGCTACAGCGATTGCAGGGGCCGCTACGGTGGTAGAGACGACGGGGGTGAGCCGATGAGAATCTTTAAGAACCGCCAGTGCATCGTAAACACCTACCGCACGACCGGAGAGGCATGGCGTGTACGGTGGGATTATGACTGGCGTTGCTCTGGCAGGTCGGGACGGGAAACCTACACGGTAGCCCTTGACGTGCGAAAAGGCCGCCGTGGACGGTGGAAGGAGGTCTACGCGTCTTACTGTAGCCTAGGGACGGCCATGAGCGAGCTTGACCTGCACGCGCTGGTAGTGGCCTGCGCCGTCTACCCTGGCAGCGACGACGACGGGAGCGAGCTACCGCATCCCGCTGCAGCGTTCCCCGGCCTTCTAGACGACCTGGCGTGCGCGGAAAGCGACCTTCAAGAGAAAGCCGACAAGCGATGAAAACGACCCATAACACGACGGTACGGGACTACGCTGGCACGGTTATTGCCGGTAGCGATGGTTCCCTTTGGATTGCGGTGCATCCCGCCGACCCTCTGGATACGCTCTTCATAGAGGTATGCTCGCGGTCTATCGCTCCCGAGCTAGACCACAAGGCGGAAGGCCTCGCCCTGGCTGCCTTCTCTGGGAATGGGGACGATAGCCTACACAGTGCGCTTGTGGATGACAGCGTAGCTGGTATCCCATACGCTTTCTTTCTGTGGGATGAGACGAATGGCACTTGGTGGCGTGTAGGTCTAGTGGACGCTCCTACAGCCTAGAATCGCTTCCTACAGCCTTTGGCCCTTCTACCCTAGCGGTAGAGGGTCTTTGCTTTTGGGGCTTCCTGGTGTCTCCTAGGGCGCTCAGTAGCTCTAGGGGGCTCTCGGTAGCTCTCAGTAGGTGCTCGGCAGCCTTCAGTAGGTGCCCCCCTCCCAACGATGTTCCCCATCACTGGCACAATCCTTGCAGTGGCTCAACCTGGCACATCCCTTGCAGCAAGGGTAGGGGGTGTGCTACTTGGTCCAATCCTTGCAGTACTTTAGCGTGGCATCCTTCTTGCAGGGGTATATCCCCCCTTGAGGGCGGTTGCTGGCTTAGGGAGGGACCCACATACGGAAAAACTTCCCCAAATGAAAAAGCATTACCTAAACAAAAACCCCAACAGCTCCAGGCAGTTGGAGCGTCAGGGTCCAATAAAGCAAAAGCCCCATCCTGGACAGGACAGAGCTTTCCTTATATCTACAATCTGAGAACTTATTGGCTACCCGACGTGCCCAACTGTTCAGCTTCTACTCTCCCCCGCCGCCTCCGCCTTAGGGGCGGGTCGTCGGGGAGACACATAAGTTCTTATGCCATGCCTCCAGAAACCGTGTCAAGTATCCTTGTAGCCTGCAGGTAGAGTTGACTGGTTTTGCTGGAAAAGACTAGGGTCTCAGGCATGGACTCTTTGATACAGAATCATAACGGGAAGCTTGCTCCCCGCGTTGGGAGACCAAGAACCATCACTCCCGCGAACGCGGACCAGACGGAACAACTCCTCGCAACGTCGCCAAAGCAGGGGCGTCCCTTTGAGCCTGGAAACACGGCAGCGGTCGGGAGGAAGCCTCTCATGACGCGCGGCTCCCTGACGCCCGAGCAGGCAGAGAAAGCTGACCCACGTTTACGCGTTCACCTCAAGCGTGGTGAGCAGTACCGTCGGGTTCGCATGGCAGAGCTGACCAAGGCTCACGGCTACGTAAGCTCCGGGGTCGGCATCATCGTTGCGACCGAAGCGCGCCTCCATGCTTTTGCGTCCTACTTCCTGGAGCTGGGGCTGGAAGAGGGCCAGCAAGACTTCCTCGTCAAGAGCGCATCGTTCGCCAACAACGCTCGGACGTACTCCCTCTCGGCCTGGGAGCTTTGCGCGCGGGAAGCGGAGACCGCCGCCAAGCTACGCTCCAAGAACGCAACCACGTCCGCATTCTTTGAGGACAAGCAATGACAACCGCAACCTTCTACCCGCCGGAAGGGCCAGACCTCGGTTGGCTCGTCGGCATCTACGTTACCGTCTACGTCATCTTCGTTATCTGGGGTCTACAATGACAGACTTTCAAGGACTCAGCCTCATCCCGGCTGAAGACAAGCACGTTCCCTACCTCATCAGCACGTTTACTCGCTCAGCCCTCTCCGTCGTCAAGGACGCGGGCGTCAACCACAAGGGCCTCGGGCCCTCCCTCGCAAAGGCGGCTCGTCGGCTCTATGACTCCAAGCTCTTCCATGTCCTCGTCGGCAGTGACCCGTGCGTGGTCCAGGGTTGGGTCGCAGGCTCGCAGGGACGCCTATTTCACGTTTACGTTCCTCGTGACCTTCGCGGTCATGGACTGGGCCGCAAGCTTGTCCTGACCGTCTGCGGGGAAGCTGGCTTCCAACACGCTCTCCCCTCCAAGCGTCCGCAAGGCCGCTCGTTCAACCCTTACCTGCTCTCCGGTGACGAATGATTCCCATCAAGACCGTTGCATTCTCCAAAGTTATCCCGCTCCCCGGCGGAGCCTTCTCGGCCGTGACCGAGTCCATGGGCTTCTCCATCTCCCTCGTGCCGTCCGCCCAGTGCGTTCAGCTGGAAGTCATCAACCCCGATTCCAAGGACTTCGGTCGGAAGTGCCTTCTCCCGCTTCACGTCGTCGTGAAGATGGACCTCCCCAAGGACCCTGACGAGTCGCACGGTTTTCATGCGTTCGTATCTGAGCCCCCGGCAGAGCAGCTTTGCGACTACGGCGGAACGGGCGGAGAGGTGGTGTACCATTGAAAAAGCGTAAGTTCTTCCAAAGTCTTCGTCACAAGCTCTACCTTCCCGAAGGGAGCCATCAGGAGGAGGGCGTCAACATGCCCCGCTGCCGAACGTGCCTCAAGCGCGTAGAGGCTGTGGAACTCGTGGACTACATCCCCGGCAAACGGTCCGTGGAAGTCCGCGCGCGCTGCCACGGCGCAGAAGACGCCATCTCCGTGGAACTTCCAGACGCAGGCATCCCCGAAGAGGAAGCCATCCGACTCGTCCTGACCGGAACCGAACTCTTTGACCCTACCGAGGTAGCAAAATGACGATGGGATTTACCTCTCCGATGTATGACCCGGAGCGCGACAAGCGAGCCCGGGCCGCGCAGCTCTACAAGGACAAGGCCGACTCCGGAACCTTCACGCTCGCGGAGATGCATCAGCTCGCCGCAGAGGCCGCCGACCCGAACTACGTCCCCCCGCCGGACCGCTTTGACCCGGAGACCGAAGCTCCGCCGAAGGGACCCGCTGCTCCGGCTCCTGCCCAGGCCCAAGCTCCGCAGCCTCGTGCAGCCGCTCCAGCGCCACGCAGAAAGACGATTGACCAGGAACTCGCAGACCTCATGGGATCGCTCAAAGGCTCGTCTGCGGGCCCCGCAGAGGCCGCTGCGCAGCGCGCCAACGCAGCCGCTCCGTCGGTCAACGCGACCTTCCGTGGCAAGGGCAAAAGCGACTACAGCCCGACGGGGAAGGACCTGATGGAAGGGGAGAAGCTCCTCCAGTCCGCCCGCGGTCTCGGGGAATCCCCGACCGCTACGGCTTCCCGTCCTCAGGATGCCAGCGCTACGGCTGCGGCGTTCGCCAACCAGCCCAAGGAAGAGGAAAACCCCTACCTCCGTGCCCTTGCCCGTCTCCGGGGGGGACTCTGAATGACCGCGCCGAAGGTTGTCGTTTCGTTTCATACGTTCTGCAGTAAGAGTTTAGGTCTCAAGCTGACGGTTGGCCAGTCCGTTGTTGCCAAAATCGGCTTCGGGGACCTGAACCCTTGCGACCTGACGGGGGAGGAGCGCGAGTATGCCCGGAAGATGCTCGGGGACATTGAAGTCATCCCTGAGCGTGCCCGGAAGTTCGTCGTTCTCTCCCTGGGACGAGGAAGCGGAAAGACGACCCTCTGCGCGGCCTACTGCATATACTGCGCCCTCTTGGGTGACGCGTCCCGCTGCGGCCCCGGCGACGTTCCGGTTGCAGCCATCATCGCGCCGGACAAGCCCACGGCGCGCCTTTCCATCCGGATGGCGACCGAGATGATGGACTCCCCACATCTCAAGCCGCACTTCGTCTCCGCGGACAAGGACGCCATCTTCGTCAAGCGCCCAGACGGCCGAACGGCAGTCATTGAAGCCTTCGCAGCCAGCCGCGGCGGGTCCTCGCTCCGCGGCCGCTCCATCCTTTGCTTCCTCCTGGACGAGGCCGAGTTCTTCTACTCCGCCAACGACGAGGGAACCTACGCCGTGACCGACCGCGCGGTCTTTGGCGCCCTTGTTCCGCGCTTGCTCGGGAAGGGGATGCTCATCAGCACGCCTTGGCCCGTAGAAACGCTCATGGGCGAGATGTTTGAGAAGAACTGGGGGAACCCGACGACCTGCGTCGCCATGGTCGCCCCCACGGACCTCATGCGCCCGAATGACGCGGTCATCGCCGAAATCATCGCGACCGAAATGGAGCGCGACGAGGACAACGCGCGCCGGGAGTTCTACTGCGAACGGAAGACGGTCGGCTCGTCCGAGTTCTTTGACCCGAAGGACTTCATCGTTGGTGAGGGGACCTATCCCCTTCCCTTCAGCCCGACGTGGCGGTACGTGGCCGCCGCAGACTTTGGCTTCGTCTCCGACGCCTCTGCGCTCTCCATCGTCGCCTACGACGGCCGGCGCTACCAGACCGTCCTGACGCACGAACTTCGTCCCGTGAAGGGTTCCCCTTTGCGCCCCCGCGAGGTCGTGGCAGAGTTCGCGAAGCTGGTGGAGCCTTACGGCATCCGGGGCATCTACGCCGACCAGTTCTACCAGGAGGCGCTGCGTGAGATTCTTCGCGACTTTAAGCTCAACCTTTGGACGGTTCGTGACGGCGGGGACGCGAAGCTTGAGGCGTATGCGCGCGTCAAGGCGTGCCTTCAGGAACAACGCGTCGTGGTTCCTCCTATCCGTGCTCTCCGCGACCAGGCCAGCCTCGTCAAGGTCGTGGAGACGAGCGGCGGTCGCAAGACCGTGCGCATGCCCCGAAGAGCTGGGAAAGGCCACGGCGACCTTCTCTCGTCCTGGGTAGCCGCTGTGAACGAGCTGGCCTATGCCCGGCTGAAGGATGCTCCCGAAGAGCAGCGTCCAGACATTGACTCTCAGGCTTACAGGGATTACATGGCCAAGCGCTTGCGAGAGTGGGAGAATTCCCAGGAGAAGAAGCACCTTGCCGCTTTGGAACGAACCACCGCCAAACGACTCGCCGGAGAGCGACGGGCGGAGCGAAATCGCCCGAGACATTGAGTACGCGGAACTCTCCGCGGAGCTTGAGGTTTCGCTGCGGATGACGCACGCCATGCTGGCAACGGCAGAGCGGAAGGCGTCCGAAGCGCACGAGCTGATGGCCGAAGCGAAACGCATGCACGAGGCTGCGCTGGAAGACCTGGCTCGCCTGGAGGGAATCGCCAAGCTTATGGGCAACCTCCAGGAGGCGCGCCTTGAACGCAAGCGCCGTGCCAGCGTACAACCGGCCCATGGACAAACGGACGGCCAAGGCGTGGTGGTTGGAGTCGGAACCGCACAAGGTTCTGAATAGCCTCGCAAAAGACGTCTGGGACGCGTCCTCGCAGCGTGTAGACGCTATCCGCGAAGCCTGGTCCCTCTACGGCGACACGCTGGAAGGCCTGGACGGGCTCCCGAAGCTCTCCCCCATCTTCGTGGACGAGATGAGCGAGAACCAACTAGCCAACACGCTGGAGACGCTCCACGCTGGCGTATTCAAAAATAAAATCATCCCTTCACCCTGCACGGTGGATGGGGACTGGGGCCAGCAGCAGCGCGCTAAGGAACTCGGCCGCTTCCTCGGTGGCGTCTACGAGGACAACAAGATTCACGGCGAAGTCGTCCCGCTCTTCGGCATGGACACGCTCATCGCCGGCACGGGCGTCCTCTTTGTCTCCCACGAGATGACGGACGAGAACGACGCGGAAGCTCGCGTTGTCGTGGAGCGCCAGAACCCCATCCATCTCGCCACGGACCTCATGGAGTCCCGGAACGGGAAGCCGCGGTCGCTCTACCGCCGCTCGTTTGTGGACCGCTGGACGCTCCTGGAGCGCGTTTCCCAGGCTGGCGAAGGATACGTGGGGTCCAAGGAAGCGCGCCGCAAGGCCGTTCTGGACGAGACCGGCTGGGACGAGCAGACCTCCACCAACAGCTCGTTCTCCGACTCCCTCTGCGTCTACGAGGCCTGGCATCTTCCGTCAGGCCCGAAGGCCAAAGACGGCATGTATGTCATGTACTTGCGCTCTGCGACGCTTGTGAAGCTCCCGTACACGCGAACCCGCTTTCCGTTCGCCTTTGCGCGCAACGGCTTCACGGCTGCCGGCTTCTGGGGGCGCTCGGCCGTGGACCGCCTTGCGCCGTGCCAGCGCAACTTGGACAAGCTCGCCAAGCGCATTGAGCGAAGCCACGACCTTCTTGGTGTCCCCCGCTTGCTCGTCAAGGCTGGCGAGGTCGTGAAGGCTCAGATTGACAACGAAATCGGGTCCATCATTGAGTACGAGGGAAGCCCTCCTACGGAATGGAACGCGACCCCGATTCACCCGGCGGCCTACCAGGAGCGCGATGGGCTCCCGCAGCGGATGCGCTCGCTCGTGGGCGTCTCCCAGTTTGAGGCAACCCAGCAGCTCCCCGCGCAGCTCCGCGAGGCCTCTGGCGCCGCCATGGAGCGCTGGCAGGACAGTGGGACCGACCGGCAGGCCATGGTTCATCGCCGCTACGAGTCGGCCATGGTGGAGCTTGCGGACGTCATCCTGGACGAGTGCGAAGAGCTGGACTCTCGCGGCGTTCGGGTTCAGGTCTCTGCGCCTGGAGATACGAAGGGCTCTATCCGCATTGTGGACTTCAAAAAGTGCAAGGTGGACCGGCGCTTCATGAAGCTGCGTATCCTTCCGATGAGCCAGCTTCCTCACAGTTTCTCGGGCCGCGTGTCCGAGCTTAGCCGCCTCAAAGAAGCGGGCGTCATTGACGAGCGGACCTTCCGCGCGCTCCTTGAAGTCCCCGATATTGAGTCGGAAAACGACCTCATCTCCTCCCCGGTGGAGGTCATCCGCAAGACGCTTACGAAGATTGTTGAAGAGGGCATCTACTACGAACCGCTCGGTCTGGATGACCTGGACGTGGCCAAGAAAACTGCGCTCGGGTTCTTCAACTTGTACCGAATCCGCAGTGATGCGGACGACGAGCGGCTGGGACTTCTCGCGCGTTACATCCAAGACTGCGACGCGCTTCTGAATCCCCCCGCCCAGCCGGTAGACCCCCTCGCCCCGCCCATGCCCGGAGCCCCGCCTCCGATGCCTGGGCCGGCTCCCCCTCCGCCCGGCCCCATGATGCCACCCCAAGGACCTGCGCCCATGATGCCCCCTACCGGAGCGCCACAGGCTCCGATGCCTCCCATGCCTCAGTGACCAAGGACCAAAATGAGCACCGAAACTGAATCCGCAGTCGTAGAAACCCCCGACCTTACCTCGCTTTCCGAAGACGACCGGCGCGACCTTGCCGTCAAGGCTGTCTCGCAGCTTGTCGCCGCAGAGGATGCCGAGAAAGAGGGGGCCGAAGAGCCTGAAAAGAAGCCCGAAGCCCCCAAGGAAGAGCCCGCTGGCGCAAAGGAAGAGCTGGACCAGCTCTCCATTCGCGTCAAGCAGCGGGAAGCCATCCAGGCCGCCCGCGCAAAGGCCAAGGAAGAGCACGATTTCCTGACGGGAACGGCGCAAGCCGAACTCGCCAAGGTTCGCGCCGCTGCGGAAGAGGTTCAGCGCCACAAGGAATGGTACGCGATGCTGCGGGCGGACCCCGTTCGCGCCATCCGAGAGTCCGGTATTGACCCGGAGGAATTCCTTCTCCAGCTCGCCGACGCCACCTCCCCCGAAGAGAAGGCCAAGCAAGCGAAGAGCAAGGAAGAGCAGCGCATTGAGCGGCTGGAGCAAGAACTCGCAGCTCGCCGCGCTCGTGAGGAGGAGCAGGTTCGCTCCTACCAAGCCCAGCAGGAAGCCCAGGCCCGCACAACCGCCGTGGAGCAGTTCACGGCCATCGCCCTTTCGGAGGACAAGCATCCTCACCTGACGGCCCTCTACGAGGACCGCCCCCAAGAACTCGTGCGCATCGCCGACAACATCGCCCTCCAATACCGCCGCCAGACGGGGGGACTTGAAGCGACCTTTGAGGAGCTGGCAGAGTACCTGGAAGCTGAGGCCGCAAAGACGGTCTCCAAAGCCACTAGCCGCCTTCAAGCACGGACGGTTTCGCAGCAGACGGCCCCCAAGCAAGCAAGTCCTATCTCCAGCAAGGAGACGGGAACCCGGCGGGCCCCGGAAACCATCGTTGACGACGAAGACGCGCGGCGCGAAGCCGCGGTCCGTGCAGTGAAAAATGCAGTCCGTGCGGCAGAGGCCGCCGGTAACAAGGATTAAAGACAATGGCAGGTGAGGCTACAGTTACCGGGTCTACGGAAGCGCTCAAGCTCCTCTACCCGACGGGCGAAGTCCCGAAGAGCATCAACGACAAGTTCAACCTCTTCAAGAAAACGAAGAAGAAGACGGACTTCGTTGGCGATAGCGCTATCGTTGCGATTCAGAACGCGTACCCGCAGGGCTCCAGCTCCACGGTCGCGAATGCGCAGACGGCCGCGCAGCAAGGCAACTACAAGCGTTTCCAGGTCACCCGCAAGAGCCACTACGGCGTTGCGCGTATCGCTGGCGAAGCGCTGAAGGCTGCCGTGAAGACCGAGGGTGCCCTTGTTGACCTTTGGCAGAACGAGATGGATGGGGCGGTGAAGACCGAACTCATCGGTCTCTCCACGTACATGTACGGCACCGGCGATGGGACGCTCGCGCAGATTCTTTCGGGCTCTGCGACCACGACCGTCACGCTCGCTGCGAGCGCGAACATGAACTACTTCGCGCTCGGGATGCTCGTGGCGGCCGTCTCCACGACCGGCTTCTCCCCGACCGTCCGTGTCGGCTCTGCCCGTGTTACGGGCATTGACCGAAAGAACCGAACGCTCACCTTCGCCGCGGCACTCAGCGCGAGCATCACGGGCGTCACGGATACCGACTACCTTTGCCGCTTCGGCGACAATAGCTCTGCGGGCGTCAACAACTCGGTACTCACGGGCCTCGGTCAGTGGATTACCGGCGGCACGACTCCGGGCACGCTCTTCGGCCTCAACCGAAACACGGACCCGGTCGCCTTCAGCGGCCAGACCCAGGACTACACGGGCTGGACGATTGAAGACGCCGTGATGGACGCCACTGCTCAGGCGGGGTTCATCGGCATCGGCGACCCCAACGTCATTGTCATGAATACACTGGAGTTCACCGCCCTCAAGCGGTCGCTCGGTGCGAAAATCATCTACGATGGTGGTGGCGGCGCTGCGACAGCCGGCTTCCAAGACGCCTACATTGAAGGCGACAACGGCCAGATTCGCATCATCAAGGACCCGTTCTGCCCCCGCAATACCGCGTGGCTCCTAAACGACGAGACCTTCCTTCTCAAGAGCCTGGACTCGGCTCCGCACCTTCAGACGTGGGACGGGGTTCGCTACCTCCGCCTCCCGACGGAAGACGTCTTTGAGGCTCGGTGGGCGTTCTACGGGAACCTCATCGTCAACAACCCTGCTCCGAACGTCCGTCTCACTGGCGTCGGGCTCTGAGGTAATCCCATGCGGCAAGCCCAGCTCTACCCTATCGTTGGCTGCACCACGGCCAACGTTTACCTCATGCATGGCTCTCTTCTGGGTGCTGGCGCTGCCGCTCCCACGAAGCCGGCCATCGGCACCAACCTCATCGGTCGTGCGGGTCGCGGAATTCGTTCCGTATCCCGCACGGCCCTGGGTCGCTACACACTCACGCTTTCGGACGCGGGCGTTGCGGTGGTCAGCTTCATGGGCACGGTTCACACGGCCGCAACCGTAGCCCCGATGCTCATCAAGTACGTGGAGGGCTCCCTCACGCAAGCGACTGCGCCCAACACGTTCCCGACCATCGCCATTGAGGTCTGGGACCTTGCGACCCCAGCTCTCGCCGACGCGCCGCTCAATGCTCTCATGAACATTGACGTCCTCTTTATCGGGAGTCCCCAGCCGTGATGGGCAAGGGGAAACCCTCCATCTCCATTGTTCTCGGAAAGCCTCCCAAGGCCCCCGAGAGCGACCCGGAGATGGAGGATGACGAGGAAGAGGAAGACGGGGAGATGGAAGTCTCCGAGGACCATGTCCTCGCGATGAAGGCCTTTGAGAAGGCCAAGTCCCCCGAAGAGAAGGCCAAGGCCCTGATGGCGTTCATCAAGTGCTGTGACTGACGGAATCCCCCGCAAGGGGGCTTTCGTTTTTTGTGGCTGGAACCGCAAGCTCCTCTCGCGTATTTTTCGCCCATGGCCCTGACGCAGACCCTCCTCCAGCTCCGGACGCGGCTCCGGGAGCTGACGGATACCGAAAACGACACGCACCTCTCCGACGCAGAGCTGACGCGCTACATCAACAGCGCCATCACCTACGTTTACGACAAGCTCGTCATCAGCTCCCCCAGCGACTACTTCCTGAAGGAGACGACCATCTCTGTCATCGCCGGGACGGACAGCTACGTGCTTCCGACCGATTTCTACAAGCTCCGCGGCCTCTACGCGCAAGAGCAGCCAGGGTACTTCCGGCCGGTTGAGCCGTGCCAGGAAGAGGAGCGGATGCTGCTCTCTGCCCCAACGGAGGCCATCACGATGAAGATGGAGTACATCCCGTGCGCGACTCCGCTTGCCCTGGACGCCGACACCTTTGACGGCATCAACGGCTGGGAGGAGCTTGTTCTCCAGACCGCCGCGATTGACGTCAAGAACAAGCGAGAGGAGGACTCGGTCCAGCACTTCCGCAAGCGACAGGACCTGGAGAAGCGTATCTCTCGGATGGCCTTCCGCGATGCGGGGGTTCCCGAGCGCGTGGTGGACCGAAGCGTGAAGCGGCGCCGCGATGCCTGGTATTTCGGGACCCTCCTGACACGCAAGTACCGATTGCAGGCCGGCAACATCCGCATCTACGAACAACGGATTTTCGGACGATGAGCGCGCCCCGGTACAACACCGACGGCAGCCTATACCCCGCCGCTGCCTCTGTATCGCGCGGAGACGCGTCGGAAGACCCGCAAGGGATGTCTCGCCGTCTTGTGGAGCTTGAGCGCTCCCAGGCCCCTTCCTGGGCCGAATACGACGTCGCCTACACGACCGCCGGCGCAACGATTGTCCTCAATCACAACCTTGGGCCGAGCGTTCGCTGGTACATCACCCAGTGGCGCCCTGCCACCACCGCGGCCCTGACGGATGGGTTCTACCGCGTCTGGGAGGTCTCGCAAGAGACCGGCATTTTGACGCTCGGCACCCACGCCAGCCAGGTCACCGGCGGCATCGTCACCTTTCGTTTGGAGAAGATTCAATGAGCATCGTGGAGAAAACGGTCACGCAGATTCCGACGACCAAGGGGCTCGGGCAGAGCACGGACTCCCTGCTTACGGGCGACGCTCCGCTCATTGTCCGGAACCTTGTGCAGAACCGGCAAGGGCGCTGGGAGAAGCGCGACGGGCTCCAGGAGTACGGCTACAGCACGCAAGAAGGGGAAATCATCTACAACCCTCGCTTCTGCTTTGGCACGCGCAGCGGCCTCGCTCTCGTGGCAAACAAGCTCTCGGATGGCTCTGCGGCGGGTCGCTTCGTCGTCGCGATGGACTCGTCCAACGGACTGACGGAGTTTCGTGGTCGGTTCCCGGAGTTCTGCGCAAAGCAAACGGCATACTCGGGTGCTCCGTACAACGTGGATGTGGGGCTGACGGAATACCAGAGCATCTCTCCGCGCATCGTGGCCGTAAAGCGTTTTGCCGGGTACGTGGCAACCGTGCAAACGACCTCCCTTGGACTTGTGCGCGTGGACGTGGCAGATGCACGAAGCGGCCTCCTTGTGCGCTCGTATGCGTACAGCCCGGGCGTAAACGCCACTGTTGCGGCAGCGGTTACTGGGACGTACCTGCACGTCTATACGGCGTCTGCATCAGGCGCAACGTTCAACGTGCAGTGCCTGGAGTTTTACGGGCTCGCCCTACCCACGGAGGCCAGTGGCGGCACGTTGGTAAACGTGTATTCAGTGGCATCCGCCTCTACCGGGTCATCCATCTCCGCGTGCGATGGGAGCACCTGTACATGGGCGGACTTTACCGACAATACAAACCACCGTGTTGCTGCGGTAAATCAGGGCGCATCGCTCGGAGGAGTATACAACCCCGGATTTTCTTACGGGGGAGCAATCGCTACTGATGGTACGTACGGGTATGTCATTTACGATACCATCATTAGGCAGTTTAGCTCCGATGGCGCACTGGTATCTTCCATGACACTTACGTTCCCCGCTATCAGCGCAGCAAGGGCGCAGAAGATTGCCATATCTCCGGCGGGGAATGTCGTTCTCTACATGAACGATGCAATAGGAAATCGCAAACACATCACGAGCGTATTCCCGTTCTCCGCGGCAGCAACGGTGTACGCACAGGCCGTTTGGAGTCCTGCCGCAAACGGACAAGTTCGCGCGCTTGCATGGCTTCCATCCACATCC
>Ga0228698_1000315_pt1 | contig 41071 bp, 42 predicted proteins | sample McNCre117_Aug_MG_FD_178015 | JGI IMG/M metagenome (GOLD analysis project Ga0228698, IMG submission 178015) | Freshwater microbial communities from McNutts Creek, Athens, Georgia, United States - 1-17_Aug_MG | ecosystem: Environmental > Aquatic > Freshwater > Creek | place: USA: Georgia... | reverse complement strand
CCACGCCTGGCATCAGGCCGTAAACGCGTCCGTCAGGACATCAAAATCAACGCCGCCAACACCTCGTTGCGCTCGAAGTACCGCACTGCGGTGAAGAACGTCGAAAAAGCTGTCTTGGCTGGCGACAAAACCAAAGCTACTGAACTGTTTGCCAAGATGCAAGCCGTTGTGGACACGATCGCTGACAAAGGCATCTTCCACAAAAACAAAGCTGCTCGCGATAAGAGCCGCTTGTCTACCAAGGTGAAAGCCTTGGTGCTCGCCGCCTAATTCATTAGGCAACCAGCCCGGGCTGAACGTTCAGCCCGCCGTTTGTAACGGGTGCGCTGTCAGCAAAGAAAAAAGCAAAAACCCGCTCTTGAGCGGGTTTTTTGTTGTCTGTTGGTTTTGTCGAGCGACCGCTCAAGGATGCTTAGGGTGCCGGAGGGTGCTCGGGCAACAAGCAAGCTTCGACCACTTGCAAGTTATTGTCTTTGGCGAAATTCATCACGAAGTTCCACGCCATAGGTTCTTCATCGCGCAAGTCGGTATGAACAATGACACATTTATTGCCATCCAAGGTGTTAGGTACGCACCAAGGGGAATAGCTCAAATGACTACCAGGAGTTGCCCCACCAGGGCGGAACTGGCTCATCACGCCCGCTAAACGTTCAGCCCAATCGCTGGGGCGAAACGTACGTCCTTCTTGGGTAAGACCCAGAATAAAAACTTCTTTGGCGGAGTGTGAAACCATCGGGTAGATGCGGGTCGGTTGCTTGGGCGACAAGGGGATCTCCCGTATGTCGCTCGGGTTACAGGTATTCTATCTTATATAAGACCTGAAGCCTTCTGGCCTCACCTCATTACCTGTATTTGAACCTGCGTTTTCAGCAAAAGCTGCCTCTAAAATCACCGTTCAACGGCTCAACCTTCGTTGGGTCGTTTTCTTTTTGGAGTACCTCATGTCATCTGCCACACGCACCGTGCCTACCGAACCTCATGTCATGCCGACTTTTGGGCGTTTGCCCATCGCCATTGCACGCGGTCAAGGTTGCCGCGTGTGGGATACCGAAGGCCGCACGTATTTAGACGCCTTGGCTGGTATCGCCGTGAACACCTTGGGCCACAACCACCCTGAGTTTGTGGCCGCCTTGCAGCAACAAATGACCGAAGTCATTCACTGCTGCAACTACTACTACACACCAAACGCCGAAAAACTAGCCGCCAAATTGGTCGAATTCTCTGGCATGACCAATGTGTTTTACTGCAACAGCGGTTTGGAAGCCAACGAAGCAGCCCTCAAGCTGGCTCGCAAATACGGCCACGACAAAGGCATCGATAACCCGCAAATCGTGGTCTACGAAAAAGCCTTCCACGGTCGTAGCATTGCCACGCTCAGCGCCACCGGCAACCCCAAAATTCAAAAAGGTTTTGAGCCCTTGCTCGAAGGCTTCATCCGCGTACCTTTGAACGACATTGATGCGTTGAAAAAAGCCACCGAAGGCAATCCCAATGTGGTAGCCGTGTTCTTTGAAACCATTCAAGGCGAAGGTGGCATCAACCCCATGCACATGGACTACCTACGTGACGTGCGCGAGTTGTGCAACCAACGCGACTGGTTGATGATGGTCGACGAAGTACAAAGCGGCATGGGCCGCACAGGCAAATGGTTTGCCCACCAATGGGCAGGCGTGGTGCCTGATGTCATGCCATTGGCCAAAGGCTTGGCCTCGGGCATACCAATTGGTGCAGTGGTAGCAGGTCCTAAAGCTGCAGGTGTGTTAACTGCAGGTACGCACGGCTCCACGTTTGGTGGCAATCCACTGGCAGTCCGCGCCGGTTTAGAAACCATCCGCATCATGGAAAAAGACAAACTCATGGACAACGCTGCACGCATGGGCGAGTACCTGACCAACGCCTTCAAACGTGAGTTTGCCAACGAAACAGGTGTGAAAGACATTCGCGGCCAAGGCCTGATGATCGGTATTGAGCTCGACCGTGCGTGCGGTGCCATCATGCAGCGCGCCTTGGATGCAGGCCTGATGCTCAGCGTCACTGCTGACACCGTGGTGCGTTTGCTGCCCCCGCTCATCATCACCCAAGCCGAAGCCGATGAGCTGATTTCGATTTTGGTGCCACTGATCAAAAATTTCTTGGCAGAAAAAGCATGACGATCAAACATTACCTGCAGTTCACCGATTTAACGGTAGACGAATACGCCTACGTGTTCCAGCGTGCGGCGCTTATCAAAAAGAAATTCAAAGCCTACGAAAAGCACCACACACTGGCAGACCGTACGCTGGCCATGATTTTTGAAAAGGCCTCCACACGCACACGCGTGAGCTTTGAAGCCGGCATGTACCAGCTGGGCGGTTCAGTGGTGCACCTGACCACGGGAGACAGCCAACTGGGCCGTTCTGAACCGATTGAAGACAGCGCCAAAGTCATCAGCCGCATGACCGACTTGGTGATGATTCGCACCTACGGTCAAGACAAAATCAGTAGCTTCGCAGCCAACTCACGCGTGCCCGTCATCAATGGGTTGACCAACGAGTTTCACCCTTGCCAAATCATGGCGGACTTGTTCACCTTCATCGAACATCGCGGCTTGACTGTGCATCCGCTCGAATGCCTCAAAGGTAAAGTCGTGGCGTGGGTGGGCGACGGCAACAACATGGCCAACACCTGGCTGCAAGCGGCCGACATGTTGGGCTTCACGGTTCACGTCAGCACACCCAGTGGCTACGAGGTGGACCCTGCCATTGCTGGTTTGACCAACACAAACTGCTACAAAGTATTTGCCAACCCCATGCAAGCCTGCGAAGGTGCCGATTTGGTCACCACCGATGTATGGACCAGCATGGGCTATGAAGCTGAAAACGAAGCACGTAAAAAAGCTTTTGCAGATTGGTGCGTCGACAGCGAAATGATGGCCGTGGCCAAATCCGATGCGCTCTTCATGCACTGTCTGCCCGCCCATCGCGGTGAAGAAGTGTCAGCCGACGTGATTGACGGCCCACAAAGCGTGGTCTGGGACGAAGCCGAGAACCGCATGCACGTACAAAAAGCGCTGATGGAGTACCTACTGCTCGGTCGTCAATAAACATGTCCGCCTGCATGAGTTGTGGCGCCTGTTGCGCCAGTTTTCGCGTAGATTTCAGCGTGGAAGAAATGGACACGCACGGCGGCTCAGTGCCATCGGGTTTAGGCCAAGAACTCACATCCACCATGTGCCGCATGCGTGGCACCGACTACTCTCCCCCACGCTGTAGTGCCCTCAGCGGCACAGTGGGTGAAAAAGCCACTTGCGGCATTTACGAATGGCGACCCTCACCTTGTCGTGAGTTTGAAGAAGGCAGCGATGCGTGCCAACGGGCACGTCTGCGTCACGGGCTGCCAGCGCTCAACTGAAGCGCATCAACTGCGGACGTAGCCGTATAGCCAGGGCAAATCCATCAAAGTCGAGCCCATCATGCGCAACCCCATGTCGCGTCCTAAGCGCATAGCACCTGTCGCGTGAAAAATTTGACCATTACGAACCGCCCTCGCTTGCACACGGGCATTGCGTTGCCAGCGGGCTTGAGCAAACGCTTTCAAACGCTCTGTCACTTCACTCACAGCTGCATGCTCAAGTTGAGCGCCTAACTCGACCGCATCTTCAATCGCCATGCCCGCACCTTGCGCCAAATACGGCAGCATGGGGTGTGCGGCATCGCCGACCAAGGCCATACGTCCTTGCGCGTGTTCAGATGCAGCCCGCATCGCAGGACGACCACACAAAGGCCACAAGCGCCAATCACGGCAAGCCTCGATCAAATCGGTCAATGGACCACACGCACCTCGCAAGGCACGGCGTAGCTCCGCACGCGTTTGCAATTCTGACTTTTGTGCATTCCAAGCTTGCAGGACCTGCAAGTTGTTGGCCTCTTCGTCCTGCAACCGCCCTTCGGCTAAGCACACCACGTTGAGAAATTCCCCACCACGCACGGGATAGCTCACGACATGTGCTTGGGGTCCCATCCACACACTGACATCTTGGGTTCGCAAATGCACAGGCAAATCGGCTTGAGCAACCAGCGCACGGTAAGCAATATGCCCAGTAAACCTTGGCAAGCCATCGACCAAGAGCAGCTGACGCAATGGACTCCACAGGCCATCTGCGGCCACGGCGACAGCAGCAGTTTGCTGTTGCACCTGCGCGTGTTGCATGACCTCAAACATCACGGATTCAGAGGTCTGAATCACCTTCTGCACAGAAGCCCCGCTATGCACCACTACACCCTGTGCATTCGCAGCCTGCAACAACAAACCATGTAAATCCGCACGATGCAGGGTGACGTAAGGAGCCCCATAGTTGACCTTCGCATCTTTGAGGGATAAGGTTGCCAACATCTCACCGGTTGACAGGCTACGCGCATGCAAGCCTGAAGGGAAGGCAGCCACTTGGCGCAATGCATCATCCAAACCCCAAGCTTGCAAAAGACGCGTCACATTGGGGCCCAGTTGCACGCCTGCACCCACTTCAGAAAACTCCACCACACGCTCAAATACCTGAGCATTCCAACCAGCGCGGGCGACAGCAAGCCCAGTGGCCATACCTGCAATACCCCCACCCGCGATCAACACCGATTTCGTCATGCCTAGATTGTGCATGGCGCAATTCCGCTTTTATGATGCAACCATCTTTGCAAATGCAAGACCGATCACAAAAGGAGACACCATGAAACGCCGCACACTCATTCAAGCCACAGCCAGCGCGAGCTTGCTGCCACTTTTTTCACAAGCACAAGACAAATATCCCAACCCCACCAAAACCATCATGTGGATCTGCCCCTACGCTGCGGGTGGCAACGCTGACAGCCGCTCACGCCAAGTGGCCAAGGCGATGGGCACGATCTTGGGCCAACCCATCATCATCGACAACAAAGCGGGCGCTGGCGGCAACATTGGCACCGAGGCGATTGCGCGCGGCAAACCCGACGGTTACACCTTGGGCATGGGCAACTTCGCGCCCTTGGCCGTGAACCAGTCTCTGTTCAAAAAACTCAACTTCGACCCACTTCACGACCTCACCCCGATCTGTCTGATCGAACGCGGCCCCCTCATCTTGATGGTGCGCAATGACTCGCCTTACAAAACGGTGAAGGACTTGGTTGCCGCAGCCAAAGCAGCCCCTGGCAAGCTCAGCTACGGTTCGGGTGGTATCGGTGGTTCACACCACTTGAGCGGCGCTTTGTTTGAGCATTCGGCTGGTATTGACATGATTCACGCCCCGTACAAAAGTGGCTCCGCTGCCGCGACGGACTTGATGGGCGGCCAAGTCCACATGATGTTTGAACAGATGTACGCTGCCATGCCTTCCATCCAAGGTGGTCGCATGCGTGCATTGGCCATCACCAGTAAAAAGCGCTCACCTTTGTTGCCCAACATCCCGACCATGGCCGAACAAGGCTTTCCCGAGGTAGAAGTGCTCAACTGGCAAGGACTGATTGGCCCCAAAGGCATGTCACCTGAGCTCGTGAAGCAGCTCAACGCTGTGTGTAACCAAGCCCTGCAAACTGCCGAGGTCAAAGAAAAAATCTTGAGCCAAGGCAATGAAGTCGGTGGCGGTACACCCGAACAATTTGCAGCCCTCATCAAAGCAGAAGCCCCACGTTGGGCAAAAGTTGTGCGGGATGCGAAAATCGACCCAGAATGATTTTCTTAGCTGCCCTGTAAGCAGCATCTACTATGACCACACTCAAAGCCCCTGAGCTCCTGCTGCCCGCAGGTTCGCTCGACAAAATGCGCGCCGCTTACGACTTCGGCGCTGATGCCGTGTATGCCGGCCAACCCCGTTACAGCTTGCGCGCGCGTAACAACGAGTTCCGCCTTGAGCAAATTGGCATCGGCATTGCCGAAGCCCACGCACGTGGCAAAAAATTCTTTTTGACCAGCAACTTGTTGCCGCACAACGACAAGGTGCGTACTTATTTGCGAGACATCGAACCCATCATCGCGATGAAACCCGATGCGCTCATCATGGCCGACCCAGGCCTCATCATGATGGTGCGCGAAAAGTGGCCTGAGGTAGACATTCACCTCTCGGTACAAGCCAATACGGTCAACTGGGCGGCGGTGAAGTTTTGGCAAAAAGTAGGCGTTAAACGCATCATTTTGTCGCGTGAACTCAGCTTTGATGAGATTGAAAAAATCCGTCAAGAGTGCCCAGACATGGGGCTCGAAGTGTTTGTGCATGGCGCGTTGTGCATTGCGTATTCAGGCCGCTGTTTGTTGTCGGGTTACTTCAACCGCCGCGACCCCAACCAGGGCACCTGCACCAATGCCTGTCGTTGGAGCTATGGCACACAAGCCAGCGCTACCGACCCGAACACCGGTGAGGCCATGGCCCTGCCGATGGAAGGTGACTTTGACTTCGCCAAGTCGCAACAAGAAGCCGAATCCAGCTTCTCATCTTGTGGCAACGGCGAGCGCCACCCCGCTGCCGACAACATTTATTTGCTAGAAGAAAAAGGTCGTCCAGGGCAGCTTATGCCCATCATGGAAGACGAACATGGCACGTACATCATGAACAGCAAAGACTTGCGTGCTGTCGAATACGTGGAACGCCTCACAAAAATTGGCGTGGACTCACTCAAAATTGAAGGCCGCACCAAGAGCCTTTACTATGTGGCACGTACCGCACAGGTGTACCGCCGCGCGATTGATGATGCGGTGGCTGGCCGCCCGTTCAATCCGGAGCTCATCACCGAACTCGAAGGCTTGGCCAACCGTGGCTACACCGCGGGCCTGATGGACCGCCGCCCTGCCAACGACTACCAAAACTACGAAACCGGCCACTCCATCGCGCACCGCAGTCAGTTTGTGGGCGAGGTGCGCGGCGTGAATGACGGCTGGGCTGAGATTGAAACCAAAAACAAATTCTCAGTCGGCGACACCATCGAAATCATTCACCCCAGCGGCAACCGCAAGGTCAAGCTGGAGCAAATGAAAGACAAAAACGGCGCGTCCATCGACGTGGCAGCAGGCAGCCCCACGCATGTGTGGATTCCTGTGGAAGGGCCAGCTGAAGGTGGGTTGTTGGCGCGGATGTTCTAACTCACATTTCAACAAAAGCAACGTCCAAAATAAAACCCCGCAAGGCTTGCGCTTTGCGGGGTTTTGTTTCTCTACCCCAGCACCGAAGTGCTGGGTGAAGACGTAGGCAGCTTACGCTGCTACGCCTTTGGCCGTTTCAACGTACTCGTCGATCTGGTTGAAGTTCAAGTACTTGTAGATGGCTTGGCCATCTTTGTTCACCACACCCATGGCTTCGTGGTATTCGGCCACTGTGGGGAACTTGCCCATCTTCGAAGTGATGGCCGCCAATTCGGCAGAGGCCAAGTACACATTGGTGTTCTTGCCCAAGCGGTTGGGGAAGTTACGTGTGGACGTAGACACCACAGTTGCGCCTTCGTGCACTTGTGCTTGGTTACCCATGCACAACGAGCAGCCTGGCATTTCGGTGCGCGCACCCGCTGTACCGAATGCAGCGTAGTGACCTTCTTTGATCAACTCGCTCTCGTCCATCTTGGTGGGAGGAGCCACCCACAACTTGACGGGAATGTCACGTTGGCCGCCGAGCAACTTAGCAGCTGCACGGAAGTGACCGATGTTGGTCATGCAAGAACCGATGAAGGCTTCGTCGATCTTGGTGCCAGCGACTTCAGACAAGAACTTGGCATCGTCTGGATCGTTCGGGCAGCACACGATCGGCTCTTTGATATCGGCCAAATCGATTTCGATGACGTGTGCGTACTCGGCATCTTTGTCAGCTTCGAGCAGGTTAGGTGCAGCCAACCATTGTTCGACTTTTTCGATGCGGCGAGCCAAGGTGCGAGCGTCGGCGTAACCGTCGGCGATCATGTTCTTCATCAGAACCACGTTGGACTTCAAGTATTCCTCAACAGGCTCTTTGTTCAGCTTGATCGTGCAACCAGCAGCAGAACGTTCAGCAGACGCATCAGACAACTCAAACGCTTGTTCGACCTTGAGGTTGGGCAAGCCTTCGATTTCCAAGATACGACCCGAGAACTCATTGACCTTACCGGCCTTGGCCACAGTCAACAAACCTTGCTTGATGGCGTACAGCGGAATGGCATGCACCAAATCGCGCAATGTCACGCCGGGTTGCATTTCGCCTTTGAAGCGAACCAAGATGGACTCAGGCATGTCCAAAGGCATCACGCCTGTGGCTGCACCGAAAGCCACCAAACCTGAACCAGCAGGGAAAGAGATACCGATGGGGAAACGTGTGTGTGAGTCACCACCTGTGCCGACGGTGTCAGGCAACAACAAACGGTTCAGCCATGAGTGAATCACGCCATCACCTGGACGCAGGGCAACGCCACCACGGTTGCTGATGAACGCTGGCAATTCGCGGTGCGTCTTGACGTCCACTGATTTTGGATAAGCCGCTGTGTGGCAGAACGATTGCATGACCATGTCAGCAGAGAAGCCCAAGCAAGCCAAGTCTTTCAACTCGTCGCGTGTCATCGGGCCCGTGGTGTCTTGTGAACCCACGGTGGTCATTTTGGGTTCGCAGTAAGTGCCGGGGCGAACGCCTTGGCCTTCTGGCAAACCCACGGCACGACCGACCATCTTTTGAGCCAGTGTGAAACCTGCTTTTGTCGCGACAGGCGCAGTGGGCAAGCGGAACACGGTGGATGCTGGCAAGCCCAAGAATTCGCGAGCCTTGGCCGTCAAGCTGCGACCGATGATCAAGTTGATACGGCCACCGGCACGCACTTCATCAAACAAGACATCGCTTTTGAGCTGGAAGGTGGTCACGGTTTCGCCGTTGCGCACGATCTTGCCTTCGTAAGGCAACACGTCGATCACGTCACCCATGTTGAACGCTGTCACATCCACTTCGATGGGCAAAGCGCCTGAGTCTTCTTGGGTGTTGAAGAAGATAGGGGCAATCTTGCCGCCCAAAGTCACGCCACCAAAACGCTTGTTAGGCACGTAAGGGATGTCTTGACCAAAGCCCCAGATGATGCTGTTGGTCGCTGACTTACGTGAAGAACCTGTACCAACCACGTCACCGACGTAAGCAACCAAATTGCCTTTTTTCTTCAACTCTTCGATGAAGGCCATGGGACCGCGCTTGCCATCTTCTTCGGGCTTGAACGCTGCGCCTTCGCGGGTGTTTTTCAACATGGCCAAGTAGTGCAACGGGATGTCTGGGCGGCTCCATGCGTCAGGGGCAGGAGACAAATCGTCGGTGTTGGTTTCGCCCGGCACCTTGAACACTGTGACCGTGATTTTCTTTTCGACTTCAGGACGTGTGGTGAACCACTCGGCATCAGCCCAGCTTTGCATGACTTCTTTGGCTTTGGCATTGCCAGCCTTGGCTTTGTCAGCCACGTCATTGAAGAAGTCGAACATCAACAAAGTTTTCTTCAACGCCTCAGCGGCCACACCGGCCACTTCTGCGTCGTCGAGCAACTCGATCAGGGGGTGCACGTTGTAGCCACCCACCATGGTGCCCAACAACTCCGTCGCTTTGGCTTTAGAAATCAAGCCAACTTTGACTTCGCCGTGCGCCACAGCAGCCAAGAAAGAGGCCTTGACCTTGGCCGCATCATCCACGCCTGGTGGGACGCGGTGGGTCAACAAGTCCATCAACGCTGCGTCTTCGCCAGCAGGGGGGTTCTTGATCAGCTCGATCAACTCAGCCGTTTGCTTGGCATCCAAAGGCAGTGGGGGGATGCCCAGCGCTGCGCGCTCGGCCACGTGGTCACGGTAGGCTTTCAACATGGTTTTCTCCGGTCTATCAAATCAAAAAAGGTTTATTTCTTAGCGATGGTCGGGCCATCTAACAAGCTAGGCGGCGGCGCTAACTTCATGGCTTCGGCCACAGCCACTTGGTCTGGGCTTTGGCATTCATCCGCCATGCGCTGGCCGAGCTTGCTGTTCATCAACATAGATTTGTTGGAAAGCTGTAACCACATGGCACCAGCCTGGGCATCTTCCAAACGAATCGCGCCTGTCGAAGACACCACAGGTGTCATGTGAAACGTGTGCTTTTGCATTTGCACAACAAATTGCGTCGACGATTTCGGGTCAGGGGTGACCGTCACAAAATTGCCGAGTTCACAGACCATGCGGCCTGTGTGCACTTGGTCCGCAACGATGTCTTGTTGCTTGGCATCCGCCACGGCAGAAGCCACCATAGGCGTGGCACCACTGGCCAAAGGCAGCGCTGCAGCCTTAGCCACGTGAGCTTTCGGTTTCACGACTTGCTTGGCTTGCACTTTCTTTTTCTCGGTTTTTGTGTCTGCGGGTGTAGCAGATACCGCCAAACCCGACAGCGTGCACAACACCAAAGCAGCAATTAGTTTTTGCATGAATATCTCCTGTTAATCCCTGAAGAATAGCTGGACTTCAGCGGGAAGGCTACGGCCCGTGCTGTGCGCACGCTCCAACACCTGCCAAAAAAAGCGGTAACTGGCACGATCGTGCAGTTGTCCCTGATGGCTGATAGGGGCCCATTGCGCGGCCTTGGCAGCCAACACAATCTCACTGGCCATCTCAATCGCAGCGGCATCCGGTGCCATCGCTTCCAAAATTGGGCGAATTTGAGCGGGATGAATGCTCCACATCCGGGTATAGCCAAATTCATGCGCCGCACGTTCGGCCGCCGCACGCATGGCTTGCGTGTCATTGAACTCGGTCACCACGCAATGCGAAGGTACTTTGCCGTGGGCGTGGCAGGCACTGGCAATCTCTAGCTTGGCACGCACCACCAGTGGGTGCGTGAACTGGCCCTGCGAACTCATACCCGCAGCGGGAATCGCCCCGGCGTGGGCTGACACAAAGTCCATCAAACCAAAACTCAGGGACTGCACACGCGATTGCGCGGCAATGTCAAACGCGCGGTGTACCGCAGCGGGTGACTCAATTAACACGTGAAGGGCCAAATCTTTGGCACCAGCTTGGATTAAGGCTTGTTCTGCCAGTTGCACATCGGCCACTGACTCAACCTTGGGCACCATGATGTGCGTCAAGCGATGAGCAGCTTTGCCAGCAATGGTGGCAATGTCTGCTTGAAAACTGGGGTGATCGACGGGATGCACGCGCACCGCCACGCGGGCCTCGGGAGCGGCACTCAGCGCCAACTCGGTGACCAGCGCGGCATGTTCTGCCTCGCCGCCCACAGGGGCACCGTCTTCACAATCAAGGGTCACATCAAAGACGCAGGTTCCAAACTCTTGCGTCATTTCAGCTTGCAGCTGCAAGCTTTTGCACATCCGCGCTTCGACACCGCTGTAATGGTCACAGACTGGAAGAGAAACTCCCGAAGCCTGTGCCCCCAGCAATACGTCGCGCGGATGACTCACTCTCGTTCTCTGCTGAGAATTAGATCAAGTGGGCAACGCCAGCTTGTTCGTCGGTCAACTCTTTCAGAGTTTTGTCGATGCAACCTTGGCTGAACGCGTCAATTTCCAAGCCCTCGACCACTTTGTATTGGCCGTTTTCGCATGTCACGGGGAAACCGAACATGACGTCTTTAGGAATGCCGTACCAGCCTTGTGATGGGATACCCATGGTCACCCACTTGCCGTTGGTGCCCAAAGCCCAATCGCGCATGTGGTCGATGGCAGCGTTGGCAGCAGAAGCAGCTGAAGACAAACCACGTGCGTCAATGATGGCAGCGCCACGCTTGCCAACTGTTGGCAAGAACACGTTGGCGTTCCACTCTTGGTCGTTGATCATGGCTTTGACCGACTCGCCCTTGATGGTGGCGAAACGGTAGTCAGCGTACATCGTGGGCGAGTGGTTGCCCCACACACACAATTTCTCGATGTCAGCCACGGCTTTGCCAGTCTTGGCAGCGATTTGCGAAGCAGCGCGGTTGTGGTCCAAACGCAGCATGGCCGTAAAGTTGCCTGGCTTGAGGTCAGGTGCGGCCTTCATGGCGATGTAAGCGTTGGTGTTGGCAGGGTTGCCGACCACCAAAACCTTGACGTCGCGTGAAGCCACAGCGTTCAAAGCCTTGCCTTGAGCTGTGAAAATGGCGCCGTTGATGGCGAGCAATTCAGCACGTTCCATGCCTGGGCCGCGTGGACGTGAACCGACCAACAAAGCGTAGTCGACGTCTTTGAATGCAGTCATTGGGTCGCCATGGGCTTCCATGCCGGCCAACAATGGGAATGCGCAGTCTTCCAGTTCCATCATCACGCCCTTGAGGGCTTTTTGTGCTTTTTCGTCAGGAATTTCCAACAATTGCAAGATGACAGGTTGGTCTTTACCCAACATTTCACCAGAGGCGATACGGAACAACAGTGCGTAACCAATTTGACCAGCTGCACCAGTGACGGCAACGCGAACAGGCTTCTTGCTCATGAGGAGAACTCCAAGTAGTGATTAAAAAAAGGATGTAGACAGAGTTTACCCGCGAAAAACGACAAACGGCCTGTCTTATGTCTTATAGAAGATATGATACGAGCTTGACAAAGAACTGACGCACCTGCGTTCTCAACAACAAACATGGTCTCCCCCCACGCGCCTTCGCATGCAACCAGCGCCAACTCGCCTTTCACAGGCGGCGATGCATTGGGCGTATCGGGTTTAACACCCGCCTTCAGCCCGCTGTATCAGCAAATCAAAGGCTTGATTTTGCAAAGCTTGCAATCGGGCGAGTGGAAACCGGGCGAAGCGATTCCCAGCGAAATGGACTTGGCCGCCCGCTTTCGCGTCAGCCAAGGCACGGTACGCAAAGCGATTGATGAACTGTCTGCCGAAAACTTGGTCGTTCGCCGCCAAGGCAAAGGCACTTTTGTAGCGACACATGCTGAACAGCATGTGCAATACCGTTTCTTAAAGCTCCAGCCTGACAACGGCGACACCCAAAGCGAAGGCCCCGCTGAACGCACCATCATCGACTGCAAGCGTCTGCGTGCCAGCGCAGACATCGCTCGAGCCTTGAGCTTACGTAGCGGCGACCCCGTGCTGCAAGTGCGCCGCGTGCTGGCCTATGCGGGTGTGCCAACGATTCTTGAAGAGCTGTGGCTGCCTGGTACGCCGTTCAAGGGTCTCACGGCCGAACGCTTAAGTAATTACAACGGTCCGATGTACGCCTTGTTCGAAACAGAGTTCGGCGTGCGCATGGTGCGGGCCGAAGAAAGCATCCGTGCCGTCAACCCAGATGCCGAACAAGCCGAGTTGCTGAACGTCCCCACCGCCGCACCATTGCTGAGTGTGGAGCGTGTTGCGTACACCTACAACGACACGCCGATGGAGCTGCGTCGCGGACTCTATCGCACGGACACGCATCACTACCGTAATGCGTTGAGTTGACATGAAACCCTCATGTCAGTTTGGTGAAGTGAAATAGAATTTAAAGTTGTTTTGACATACAGATAACCCCGAAGAAAGACCCCACATGACCCAGCTTGCCAAAAAGCGGCCTGAGTTCCGCAACATCAACGCACTGACAGACCTGCCTTCGTACCGCCTTCCAGCGGCCGGCATCGTGTCGATCTTGCACCGCATCAGCGGTTTGATCATGTTCTTGTTGTTGCCACTCATCGTTTGGATGTTCGACACATCCGTGTCTTCTGAAATTTCTTTCGCTAAATTCAGCGCCGCGTTCAACGTCGGCTTGGGCTTTGTGCCCGCTGTGTTGGTGAAAGTGGTTGTGCTGGGTTTGATCTGGGCTTACTTGCATCACCTGATCGCTGGCGTGCGTCACGTCTACATGGACGTTTGCCATGCTGTGACCAAAGAGTTCGGTAAGTCTTCCGCCATCGCCACCTTGGTGTTGAGCTTGGGTCTGACTGCTGCTTTGGGTGCCAAACTTTTTGGCCTTTACTGATTTTCTAGGAGCTCCAACATGTCCGTGAATTACGGTTCCAAGCGCGTCGTCGTGGGCGCGCACTACGGTCTGCGTGACTGGCTCGCCCAGCGCGTCACCGGTGTTTTGATGGTTTTGTTCACCTTGGCTGTTTTGGGTCAAGTGCTCTTGACCAGCGGTGACATCAGCTATGACAAATGGGCTGGCATTTTCAGCTCGCAATTCATGAAGGCTTTGACCTTCTCCGTTTTCATCGCGTTGGCCATCCACGTTTGGGTGGGCGTTCGTGACATTTGGATGGACTACGTCAAGCCTGTTGGCCTGCGTTTGGTTCTGCAAGTATTCACTTTGGTTTGGCTGCTGTCGTGTCTCGGCTGGGCCATTCAGGTTCTCTGGAGGCTCTAAGTCATGACAGTTAAAAGCTCTATTCCTCGTCGCAAGTTTGACGTGGTCATCGTGGGTGCCGGCGGTTCCGGCATGCGCGCTTCGCTGCAACTCGCACGCGCAGGTTTGAACGTTGCCGTTCTGTCAAAAGTGTTCCCCACGCGTTCACACACCGTTGCTGCTCAAGGTGGCATTGGTGCGTCTTTGGGCAACATGAACGAAGACAACTGGCACTACCACTTCTACGACACCGTCAAAGGCTCCGACTGGCTCGGTGACCAAGATGCGATTGAATACATGTGCCGCGAAGCACCCAAAGTCGTGTACGACTTGGAGCACATGGGCATGCCTTTCGACCGCAACCCAGACGGCACCATTTACCAGCGCCCATTCGGTGGTCACACCGCTAACTACGGCGAAAAAGCTGTGGAACGTGCTTGTGCTGCAGCTGACCGTACAGGTCACGCCATGTTGCACACGCTGTACCAGCAAAACGTCAAAGCCAAAACCAGCTTCTTCGTGGAGTGGATGGCCCTGGACCTGATTCGCGATGACGAAGGCGATGTGGTCGGTGTGACAGCGCTCGAAATGGAAACAGGCGAGCTGTACATCATGGAAGCCAAAACCGTGTTGTTGGCCACCGGTGGCGCAGGCCGCATCTTTGCAGCCTCAACCAATGCCTTCATCAACACCGGCGACGGCTTGGGCATGGCAGCACGCGCTGGCATCCCATTGGAAGACATGGAATTCTGGCAATTTCACCCCACCGGCGTGGCCGGTGCTGGCGTGTTGTTGACCGAAGGCTGCCGCGGCGAAGGCGCCATTTTGCGTAACTGCAATGGCGAACGCTTCATGGAGCGTTATGCCCCTGCCTACAAAGACTTGGCTCCACGCGACTACGTGTCACGCTGTATGGACCAAGAAATCAAAGAAGGTCGCGGCTGCGGTCCTAACAAGGACTACATCAACCTCGACATGACCCACTTGGGTGCTGAAACCATCATGAAGCGTTTGCCTTCGGTGTTCGAAATTGGCCACAACTTTGCCAACGTCGACATCACCAAAGAGCCAATCCCAGTGATTCCAACCATCCATTACCAAATGGGCGGCATCCCGACCAACATCAATGGTCAAGTGGTCACACAAAATGCCAACAACGAAAGCGTTGTGGTGAACGGTTTGTACGCTGTGGGCGAATGCTCTTGCGTGTCGGTGCACGGCGCCAACCGCTTGGGTACCAACTCATTGCTCGACTTATTGGTGTTTGGCCGCGCTGCCGGTAACCACATTGTTGAATTCAACCAAAAGAACAAAGAGCACAAGCCTCTGCCAGCCAACGCAGCTGATGTGACCTTGGCGCGTTTGGCTCGTTTGGAAGCCAACAAGACCGGCGAATACGCCCAAGACGTGGCCAACGACATCCGCAACACCATGCAGTCGCACGCCAGCGTGTTCCGTACACAGGCGTTGATGGACGAAGGCGTGAAGCAAATCGCAGCGCTGCGCGAGCGCGTGAACAACATTGGGTTGAAAGACAACTCCAAAGTGTTCAACACGGCGCGCATCGAAGCCTTGGAAGTTGAAAACTTGATCGAAGCCGCACAAGCCACCATCGTGTCTGCTGCTGCGCGTCATGAAAGCCGCGGTGCTCACACCGTGAACGACTACGGCGACACACCCGAGCATCCAAACGGCCGCAACGACCAAGACTGGCACAAGCACACCCTGTGGCACAAAGAAGGCAACAAGCTGACTTACAAGCCCGTGCAAATGAAGCCATTGACCGTCGAGAGCGTCAAGCTCCAGACCCGTACATTCTGATCAGGTAGACACCATGACAAAACGCACGTTCCAAATCTATCGCTACGACCCAGACACTGACGCCAAGCCCTACATGCAGACCATCGAGGTCGAATTGGATGGCAACGAGCGCATGCTCTTGGATGCCTTGATGAAACTCAAGGCTGTCGATCCCACCATTTCGTTCCGTCGTTCATGCCGTGAAGGCGTGTGCGGTTCAGACGCGATGAACATCAACGGCAAAAACGGTCTGGCCTGCTTGACCAACATGCGCACCCTCCCCGGCGTGATTGTGTTGAAGCCACTGCCAGGTCTGCCTGTCATCCGCGACTTGATCGTGGACATGACCCAGTTCTTCAAGCAATACCACTCCATCAAGCCTTACTTGGTCAACGACACACAAGCGCCTGAAAAAGAGCGCCTGCAGTCCCCCGAAGAGCGCGATGAGTTGAACGGCTTGTATGAGTGCATCTTGTGCGCCAGCTGCTCAACCAGCTGCCCATCGTTCTGGTGGAACCCTGACAAGTTCGTGGGCCCCGCTGGTTTGTTGCAAGCCTATCGCTTCATTGCAGATAGCCGCGACCAAGACACCGCTGGCCGTTTGGACAACTTGGAAGACCCTTACCGTCTGTTCCGTTGCCACACCATCATGAACTGCGTCGACGTTTGCCCTAAGGGGTTGAACCCCACCAAGGCCATCGGCAAGATCAAAGAATTGATGGTTCGTCGCGCCATCTAAGGCGCGGCAAAACATCACACGGAGCACCAACATGGACGTGGACGCACCATTTCGCGACACCTCAGTCGGTGATCCGACGCTGGACGGCTTAGACGGCAAGCAAGCGCTTGGCGAACGGGCCCTCAGCAAACTGCACTGGCGCAGCCGGCGCGGCCTGCTCGAAAACGACTTGTTCATCAAGAAGTTCTTCGAGCGGCATGAATCTCGCTTAACCGTGGGCCATGCCAGAGGCATGTATGAATTGATGGACTTGTCCGACAACGATTTGCTCGACATCTTGTTACAACGCAAAGAATTGCCAGAAAAGCCTCTGTCAGAAGAAGCACTTGAAGTGCTGAGTATGTTGAGACACTGAACCGAACACCGCTTTTAAAAAGACATTAGGAATCACCATGAAACTTGCAGACAACAAAGCCACCCTGTCGTTCAGCAACGGCAGCCCCAGCATCGAAATGCCCGTCTACAGCGGCAGCGTCGGTCCTGATGTGATCGACATCCGTAAGTTGTACGGCCAAACGGGCATGTTCACATATGACCCAGGCTTCTTGTCGACGGCATCTTGCCAATCCGGCATCACCTACATCGACGGCGACAAAGGTGAATTGTTGTACCGCGGCTACCCCATCGAACAACTCGCGACCAACTGCGACTACCTCGAAACTTGCTACTTGCTGTTGAAAGGCGAGTTGCCTAACGCCACACAAAAAGCGCAATTCGAAAAGACCGTGACCAACCACACCATGGTCAACGAGCAAATGCAATTCTTCTTGCGCGGTTTCCGCCGTGATGCACACCCGATGGCTGTGTTGACTGGTTTGGTCGGTGCTTTGTCTGCGTTCTATCACGACAGCACAGACATCAACAACCCAGAGCACCGTGAAATCGCCGCGATCCGTTTGATCGCCAAGATGCCAACACTGGTTGCGATGGCTTACAAATACGGTGTGGGTCAGCCATACATGTACCCACAGAACAACCTGAGCTACGCAGGCAACTTCTTGCGCATGATGTTCGGTACGCCCACAGAGGAATACGTGGTCAACCCCGTGCTTGAGCGTGCCATGGACCGCATCTTCACATTGCATGCAGACCACGAGCAAAACGCTTCGACATCGACTGTGCGCTTGTGCGGTTCGTCAGGCACCAACCCATTCGCAGCCATCGCTGCGGGTGTGGCTTGCTTGTGGGGCCCTGCACACGGCGGCGCCAACGAAGCGTGCTTGAACATGCTGGAAGAAATCCAAGCCATGGGCGGCGTTTCTAAAGTGGGCGAGTTCATGGAAAAAGTCAAAGACAAGAACTCTGGTGTCAAGCTGATGGGCTTCGGTCACCGCGTTTACAAAAACTATGACCCACGCGCCAAGTTGATGCAAGAAACTTGCGACGAAGTGCTGAAAGAACTGGGCTTGGAAAACGACCCCTTGTTCAAGTTGGCCAAGGCTTTGGAAAAGATTGCATTGGAAGACGAATACTTCGTCAGCCGCAAGCTCTACCCCAACGTCGACTTCTACTCTGGCATCGTGCAACGCGCCATCGGCATTCCAGTGAACTTGTTCACAGGCATCTTCGCATTGGCACGTACCGTGGGCTGGATTGCTCAATTGAACGAAATGATCAGCGACCCCGAGTACAAAATCGGCCGTCCACGTCAGTTGTTCACGGGCGATGCACACCGCAACGTTGAGCCATTGGCCAAGCGCAAGTAATTGCACGCACACCTGTCGCGCTTCGTGCGCGACAGCCAAAAGCCCCGCTGTTCCCCGCGAACTTCGGGGCTTTTTTGTTTCTGAACGCGGCTCAACCGCTGGCAGTGGTAGGCTCTGCCGCTATGAGTCCTGTACCGTTTTTAAACACACCCGAGGCCTTGCGCCAACTGGCCAACCAATCCCACAGCCCTTGCCAATGCAGCCTGCAACACTGCGCCGGCTGGGAAAGCGTCAACGACACCGCATGGCCTGCCCAACACATGCAGCTCGTGGCCACCCTGCGTGACCCCGAGATATACGAACCCACGTTTGAAGAAGAGCACCCTCACGGCACCCGCTACGAATCAGCCGATGCGCCTGTGGCCTTGAAGTTTTTTCCGTACAACCGCTGCGATGTGCACGCCTGTAACGCTTGCCAGCAGCACGTACTGCGCTACACCGAATTTGGTGGTTACTACGTGGACCACCGCGCCCGCCGCTTAAACGCTGAGCTAATTACCGACTAAGCACAACACACGCTCTCGTCTGCCTTAGCGCTTTGCCAGCGAGTGCTCACAGTCTTCCCAAGGCAAAACATTGCAGCCGCAATGCGGCACTTCGACAGCAGGTTTTGATGTTGCGGGCGGCTTAGTCTTGGCTACCCCAGCTTTGGCGCTTGCAGGCGCTGCAGCGCTCGTATCCTTGGCTGCATCAAGGCTGGGAATCCAGCGCAGGAACGGCGTCAGGTCATCCACGTCCACGATGTACCACACCTTCTTGGTCGAGTCCCAGCGCGCGCCTAATGCCTTGGCTGCGTCTTTCTCGGCAAACGGGGTAACGAGGTTAATTCGCATGACACACCACTGGCGTTTAAGCCAGCGCCATCTCGCCGCCCAAAGCCTCTAGCAAGTCGGGCAAGAGCTTGCGCAACTCGCCTGTGGCAATGGCCACATCGGCATCAAAGCCTTCGTCTTTCTCGGTGGAGGTGGCTTCAAACACCACATCCAAAAACGTGATCTTTTTCAATTGCAACGCCTCGGTCAAAGAAAACGACACACGCCCTTCCCATGTCAGGGCTAGACGCGTGGGAAGTTTGCCAGCTTCGACGTGCTGCTTTACTTCGTCTGTGTCTAAGGGGTGGCGCACGTAACGCACCACGGACTTTGACTCATCTGCAGCCTTGAGCTCACACTCGCGGTCCACACTAAAGCCGGCAGGCGACTCTTGGGTGATGAGCCACGATGCCATCGCAGATTGAGGGGACACTTGGGTGTTGAGCAACGTCACACTCAAGCCAGCGAACGCCTTAACCAACTGTGTCACCACTTCGTCTGCTTTGGTTTGGCTACCGGCATCCATCACCAGCAGGTTGGTGGCTGGATCAATCCACACCAGCACCGACGACTCTTTGCTGAAGGCCATCGGCATCAAAGACATCTTCACGTCCTCTTTGATTTCCTTCATTTCCTTTTTGCTGGGTTTACGGCCCTCGGTCGCCTCAATCACCGCGCTGCGCTCTTTGGCCTTGCGCGTGACTACCGAACCCGGCACGCCCTTGGTCTCAATCTTGAGCTTCAAAATGCGCTGACCACTCACCGCTTCAACCAAGAGGCCATGCGCTTCGCCACGGGGCTCTACCCATCCAATCGCTTTTTCTTGGCTAGCCCCACAAGGCACAAAACGCTCGGCATCCAGCGCCTGCTCGATTTGTTCTAGGCTGGGGCTCCAGCCCTCACCGATTCGATACACCATCACGTTTTTGAACACAGGCTGCCTTTATGGTTTCTACGACTGCAGAAATAAAAAAACCAACTGCAATGAGTTGGTTTTTTGAAATTGGCGGAAGCTGTGAGATTCGAACTCACGGAGGGCTCACACCCTCGCCGGTTTTCAAGACCGGTGCATTCAACCGCTCTGCCAAGCTTCCTAGTTGAAATCTGCGCACATTGTAATGTGCCTTTGGGTCATTTTTGCCAACTCATGCCTCCGGCAAAAACAAAGATTGCAAATCACTCAAGAAATCAAAGCCGCGTTCGGTGGGCACCACGCGCTGAAAGTCCCGAGTGATCAGGCCTTTGGCCTCTGCCTCGGCCAAAGCAGATTGAATGGCGGTCACGGGCAGGCCCGTGCGGTCGGTAAAGTCGGCGAGCGAAAAACCATGGCGCAAGCGCAAGGCGTTGAGCATGAACTCAAAGGGCAACTCGGCGCGGGCCACTTCCGTGTTTTGCGCCACTGCACGGTCTGCGCGGCTGCTGTCTAGCGCGTGCTCCATGAACAGGCGCGGATCACGGTTGCGCACTTGGCGCAGCACGCGGTGGGCAAAGCTGAGTTTGCTGTGTGCGCCAGCGCCAATGCCTAAATAGTCGCCAAACTGCCAGTAGTTGAGGTTGTGCCAGCAGCGGTGGTTGTCTTTGGCGTAGGCCGACACTTCGTAGCGGTGCAGACCAGCAAAGCCGGTGCGCTCGGTGATGCGATCGAGCATGGCGTAAGCATCATCGTCTTCCGGCACTTGGGGCGGAAACTTGGCAAACACGGTATTGGGCTCGATGGTGAGGTGGTACACCGACAAATGCGGGGGCTGCAAAGACAAAGCCATGTCGAGGTCTTTGTCCAACTGCGCCAGCGTTTGGCCGGGCAAGGCGTACATCAAGTCGAGGTTGAAGGTGTCAAACGCTTCACGTGCTTCTTCGACTGCGGCAATGGCTTGGTCGCGGTTGTGCACCCGACCCAAGGCTTGCAAATGCACATCGTTGAAGCTTTGCACCCCCACCGACAAGCGCGTGACGCCTGCTGCGCGGAAAGCACGAAAGCGGTCTTTTTCAAACGTGCCGGGGTTGGCCTCTAGCGTGATTTCACAATCGGCCTCTAGGCGCAAGCGCGCACGCATGTCGCTGATGAGCCGCTCTATCGCCATAGGCGAAAACAAGCTGGGCGTGCCACCACCAATGAAGATGCTGTGCACACTGCGGCCCCAAATGAGGGGCAAGCTGTGTTCTAAGTCTGCGCATAGCGCATCGAGGTAGCGCTGCTCGGGTAATTCGCCACCCACGCTGCTTTGAGCCTCGTGCGAGTTGAAGTCGCAATACGGGCATTTCTTAAGGCACCACGGCAAATGCACATACAGCGAGAGCGGCGGCAAGCTGTTCAAAGTCAGCGTGCCGGGGCGCATGAGGTGTTGGATGTCTTGGGTCATGAAAACCAACGCTCGCGCATGAGCGACAGCATTTGTTGTGCAGCTTGACCACGGTGGCTGTTGGCATTTTTCACCTCAATCGGCAACTCAGCAAAGGTTTTGCCAAAGCGTGGAATGAACATGACCGGGTCAAAGCCAAAGCCATTGCTACCAGTGGGTACACGGGTAATCTCCCCCACAGCACGGCCCACAGCGATGAGTGGCTCGGGATCGTCAGGATGACGCACGGCCACGAGGGTGCTGACCAAGGCGGCACGGCGGTTGTCAACATTCGCCATTTGCTCAAGCAAGGCGCGCACATTGTTGTCATCGCTTTTCTCGTAGCCAAACTGCGTGGCGTAGTAAGCGGTTTGCACGCCGGGTAAACCACCGAAGGCATCCACGCACAAACCCGCATCGTCTGCCAAGGCAGGCAGACCGCTCGCGCGTGAGGCGTGGCGGGCTTTGGCCAAGGCATTTTCAACAAAAGTGTGGAACGGCTCTTCGGCTTCGCCAATGTGCAAATCGCCTTGGCGCACCAGCTCGACACCCAAGGATGCAAACATGGCTTGCAACTCGGCGAGCTTGCCTGGGTTGTTGGAGGCGAGAACGATTTGCTTCAACGGCTGCGTCATGGTTTAAGCCTGCAAAGCTTCTTGCTGCATAGCGATGAGTTCGCGCACGCCCTTTTCGGCCAACGCCAGCAAAGCGTTCATTTGATCGCGGGTGAAAGGCAAGCCTTCGGCGGTGCCTTGCACTTCCACGTAGTGGCCAGCACTGGTCATGACCACATTCATGTCAGTGTCGCAGGCTGAGTCTTCGGTGTATTCCAAATCAAGCAGGGGTAAGTCGCCCAACATACCCACCGAAATCGCGGCCACGCCTTGCGTGATGGGACTCTCGGTCAACTTGCCTGCAGCAATGAGTTTGTTCACCGCATCTTGAGCAGCCACAAACGCGCCAGTGATGCTGGCCGTACGTGTGCCGCCATCGGCTTGCAGCACGTCGCAGTCCAAGTGGATGGTGCGCTCACCGAGTTTTTGAAGGTCAAACACTGCACGCATAGATCGGCCAATGAGTCGTTGAATTTCCTGCGTGCGCCCCGATTGCTTGCCACGTGCCGCTTCACGGTCGCTGCGTGTGTGAGTCGCACGAGGCAACATACCGTATTCAGCCGTGACCCAGCCTTCACCAGAGCCTTTTTTGTGACCCGGCACTTTTTCTTCGACCGAGGCAGTACACAACACTTTGGTATGACCAAACTCAATCAGCACCGAACCTTCGGCGTGCATGGTGTAGTGGCGGGTGATACGCACAGGACGCAATTGGTCAGCAGCACGGGTGTGACGTGATTCGGGCAAGGTGGTGGTCATTTTTATGGCTTTTTGGGGTTCGGTAAAACGTCAATTGTCGGGCAATCTGAATCCCCTTAAAAGGATGACGGCAGGCCTGAGATAATCTAGCCTTTGATACAAAACGCCACACCATGCCTATTTACAGCATGACCGGTTATGCCAGCGCGCAAACCGAGCTGACTTCTGATACCGCCAACAGCCCTGCCCTGCGCTTGGGGTTGGAAATTCGCTCGGTCAACAGTCGCTTTCTTGACCTGACGTTCAAGATGCCTGAAGAGCTGCGTCAGCACGAAGCTGCCATGCGCGAGCTGGTGACCAAGCACCTCAAACGCGGCAAAGTCGAAGTGCGCGCCAACATTGAAAGCACAGCTGACACCAACTTTGCAGAGCCCACTCCCGCTTTGCTACAACGCCTGTCAGCCTTGCAAGACATGGTCCACACCCACTTACCCAAGGCCAATGGCCTCTCGGTGTCTGATGTGTTGCGCTTGGCGACCGCGCAATCCGATGCGCCAGCTGACGTTGGCCCCGCGGTACTGAAGCTGGCTCAAACCACCCTCACCCAACTGAGCGATGCGCGCGAACGCGAAGGCGCGCGCTTGGCACAAACCCTGCACGAACGTCTGGGTCAATTGCGTGTACTGGCCACACAAGCCGCTCCCTTAGTGCCGCAACTTGTCGAACAACAGCGCCTGAAGTTTTTAGAGCGTTGGCGCGAAGCCATGGCCTTGGCTGAAGGGTCAACCCTGCCAGAGGCAGCGCAAGACCGCGCGTTGACTGAAGCCACCTCGTTTGCCATTCGCATCGATGTCGCCGAAGAACTAACTCGCTTGGTCTCACACTTTGACGAGATGGATGACTTGCTCGCCAAAGGTGGCAAAGCCGAAGGCGTGGGCAAGCGTTTGGACTTTCTCATTCAAGAGCTGCACCGTGAGGCCAACACCTTGGGTTCTAAGTCAGCCACGATGGAAATGACCCGTATTTCGGTGGACATGAAAGTGTTGATCGAACAACTCCGCGAACAAGTACAGAACATCGAATAATGGACAACTTCCCCGGCAACCTCTTTGTGGTCGCAGCCCCCAGCGGGGCTGGCAAATCGAGCCTCGTCAAAGCCTTGATGGAGCTCGATGCCAAAGTGCGCCCTTCCGTGTCACACACCACGCGCCAGCCACGTGGCCAAGAAAAGCATGGACGTGAGTACTTTTTTGTATCGTTACCTGAGTTCGACCAAATGGTCGCCTCCAACGCTTTCCTAGAATGGGCCAACGTACATGGCCAACGCTACGGCACCTCACGCAAAGCGATTGAAGACCGCATAGCCCAAGGCGCAGACGTGATTTTGGAAATCGACTTTCAAGGCGCGATTCAAGTCAAAAAACTGTTTGCCAACGCGGTACTCATCTTCATCCTGCCGCCGAGCTGGGAAGAGTTGAAGTCGCGTCTTCATAACCGCGGTGAAGATGCCCCTGACATCATTGACTTGCGCCTGAAAAACGCAGCCGAAGAGATGGCACAAGCCAAAGAATTCGACTACGTTATAATCAACGAATTGTTTGAGACTGCTTTGTTCGACCTGAAAGCGATCGTGCATGCACAGCGCCTCAAATACCCGGCACAGCGCCGGGCTCGGGCTGATATCTTTCAAGCCCTGAACATCACCTGAATTCTGGAGTACCCACATGGCCCGCATCACTGTTGAAGATTGCCTCGAGCAAATCCCTAACCGCTTTCAGTTGGTGCTGTGCGCCACTTACCGTGCTCGTATGCTCAGCCAAGGCCACACACCAAAGGTTGAAAGCAAAAACAAGCCAGGCGTGACTGCATTGCGTGAAATCGCTGCTGGCCAAATCGGTATCGAAATGCTGAAAAAAGTTCCAGGCTAAATCGGGTTTCACCCCAATTAAAAGCACCGCACTGTCGGTGCTTTTTTATTGCGGGTAAAGTATTCATCTATGAGCGTCACCCAATCCACGTTAAAGCCCCCTGCGACCCTTTCGGGAAGCGCTGCTGCAGCCAATGCTGCTGCAGCTAGCTTTGCTGCGTTGACTGAAAAGTTGAGCTACCTCAATGCCGAAGGGCTTGACTTGGTGCGCCGCGCCTACCGTTACGCTGACGAAGCTCATCTAGGCCAACTGCGCAACAGCGGCGAGCCTTACATCACCCATCCCATCGCGGTGGCGGCGCAATGCGCCGAGTGGAAACTCGATGCGCAAGCCTTGTCTGCAGCTTTGCTGCATGATGCGATGGAAGATTGCGGCATCACCAAAACCGATTTGATCGAGCGTTTCGGCATTCAAGTCGCAGATTTGGTGGATGGACTGACCAAGCTCGACAAGCTGGAGTTCAACACCCGCGAAGAAAATCAAGCCGAGTCTTTTCGCAAGATGTTGTTGGCCATGGCGCGCGATGTGCGTGTCATCCTCATCAAGCTGGCAGACCGCAGCCACAACATGCGCACCATGGGTGACATGCCGAGGGCCAAATGGGGCCGCATTTCAAACGAAACCCTTGAAATTTACGCCCCCATCGCGCACCGTTTGGGCCTGAACCAGACCTACCGAGAACTGCAAGAACTCGCCTTCCAACACCTGTGGCCTTGGCGCCACAAAGTGTTGAGTAAAGCGATTCAAAAAGCACGTCACCGTCGCCGTGACTTGATGCAAAAAGTGGAGCAAGAGGTAGAAGCCGCCTTTGCCAAGGCGGGTTTGAAAGTCCGCATCTCAGGTCGCGAAAAAACGCTGTACTCGATTTATAAAAAAATGGATGGCAAGCACTTGAGCTTTGCGCAAGTGACTGACATCTACGGCTTTCGGCTCATATTGCCAGAAGTGATCGACTGCTACACCGCCTTGGGCGTGCTGCACCAGATGTACAAGCCTGTACCAGGCAAATTCAAAGACCACATTGCCATTGCCAAGCTCAACGGCTATCAATCGCTGCACACCACCTTGGTGGGGCCATCGGGCTTGAATGTGGAGTTTCAAATGCGCACCGAGGCCATGCACTTGGTGGCGGAAACAGGTGTCGCAGCGCATTGGCTCTACAAAGACCAAGGCACCCACAACGAGTCCAATCAAAACTTGGGCAACAAATGGTTGCAATCGCTGCTGGACATCCAAGACGAAACGCGCGATGCCACCGAGTTTTGGGACCACGTCAAAGTCGACCTGTTTCCAGATGCCGTGTATGTTTTCACTCCCAAGAGCCGCATCATGGCCATGCCCCGTGGCGCAACGGTGGTGGACTTTGCATATGCCGTCCACAGCGATGTGGGGGATCGCACCATGGCAGCCAAGGTCAACGGTGAACAAGTGCCACTTCGCACAGAGCTTCGCAACGGTGATGTCGTTGAAGTTGTCACCTCAGCGGTCGCATCGCCCAACCCTGCTTGGCTAGGATTTGTGCGCACGGGTCGTGCTCGTTCAAAGATTCGTCATTATTTGAAGACGATGGCACATGCCGAGTCGCAAGGCTTAGGCCAAAAACTACTGGCTCAAGCCTTACGGGCAGAAGGCATCAAGCAAATGCCTGCGCAAGATGAGGCCTACGCACAAATTTGGGATAAGTTGCTACGTTTCACAGGTAGCAAAACACAAGCTGAGTTGTTGACCGACATTGGTTTGGGCAAACGCGTGGCCAGTATCGTGGCGAAACGTTTGGCGACGTTGTTATCAGAAACAGGCCTCAAACCCGATGCCCTGTTGATGAGCCGCGAGCGCTTCACCGCACATGAAAACGTGTCGCAAGGCAGCGTCATGGTGGACGGCAGCGAAAACGCATCGGTGCAATACGCCACATGCTGCCGACCTGTGCCAGGGGATGCCATCGTGGGCTACCTTGGACGCGGCGAAGGCTTGGTGATACACACCGACCAATGCGCGGTCGGACAACGACTGAAGAACAAAGACAGTGAACGCTTCATTGCCGTGGAGTGGTCTGAAGAGCCCACACGCATGTTCGAAGTATCCGTGGTGGTGACCGTCAGTAATGGCAAAGGTGTGTTGGCGCGTGTGGCATCTGCCATTACCAGTGCCGAAGCAGATATCACGTTTGTGAATATGGCTGACGAAGTGAGTGGTCAAGAAGCCACCGACTTGCGTTTTGTGTTCACCGTCCGTGACCTCGCGCACTTAGAAACTGTGTTGCGCAATCTGCGTCGCGTGCCATCAGTGCTGCAGGCACAACGCGTGATCTCTGGTGTCGGGCGCGAAACCTGAGTTTTAGGCGTCAGAGACGGGGGTAGGTGTTGGATACTGCACCTCCACCACTTCTACATCTTGGACACCGACAGGCGTGACCAGTTTGACCACATCGCCTTCACGCGCTTTGAGCAAAGCGCGGGCAATGGGCGACACCCATGTCACCTGCCCTTTCAGACTGTCAGCTTCATCAATTCCCATGATGGTCACGGTGCGTTCCACATCCGACTGATCGACATAGGTGACAGACGCGCCAAAAAAAACTTGGTCACTTCCGTGATGCACGCTGGGGTCTGTGACTTCAGCAATCTCTAAGCGTTTGGTCAAAAAGCGAATGCGGCGGTCAATCTCACGCAGTCGTTTTTTGCCATACAAGTAGTCGCCGTTTTCCGAGCGATCACCATTGCTGGCCGCCCAATGCACGATTTCAACAATGCGCGGACGCTCGTTGTCAATCAACTCAAACAATTCCGCACGTAACACCGCATAGCCTTGCGGCGTGATGTAGTTTTTACTGCCGGCAGGCAACGGCGGTAGGGTGATGTCGTCGTCGTCAGCCTCGGCTTCGCGCGTGAAAGCTTTGCTCATGGTTGCGCACGTTCAATGCCAACCGATCACCTGATAGCCACGCTCGGCCAAACACTGCTGCACAAATTGACGGTACAAGCCGCTGCCTCCCACCGATTGCGCGGCTGCAGTAGCCGCAGCTCCGCCAGCACCAATCGCAGCTGCACCTGCAGCGATGTTCTTCAAATCAGGCGAATGACCGCTGAGCAAAGACCCCACCACACCCGCCGCACCTACGCCCGCTGCGCCAGCAGCAGCTGCATAACCGGCATCTGCCTTGTTCACAGACCCGACTTGCGACTGTTGCGCCAAGTTATCGCATGCTTGCGTGTCTGCTTGCGCTTGTGCAGGGCCTACGTGTTGGTAATGGGCATTGGGATAAAAGGCAGGCTTGGCCACCGGTGTGGCACACCCCGTCAAGACAGTCGCAATGCAAAGGAATAGATGTGAGGCATGGTGTTTCATGCTTTAAATTTTAGTCTTACAACTCAAAGCCACCAGAGGTACGTAAGGCACGTGTTGCATCACTGGTCAGCACATCGGCCAGTTGCTGCGCCAACGCAGGTTGCTGCGCATGCGTGGGAATGCCTAATGCGTAGACCGTAGCCAATTCAAACTCTTGCGACAATAAGCCAATCAAATCAATGCCTGCGGTGTATTTGATTTCTGTGACCTGTGTGCAGCCCATCACATGCGTGCCTTTGGCTTGCGACATCTCACGCATGGCCGTAGCACCATTGGGGAACGTATGGAAACGATCCGCCAACTCCACATCCAGCCCCAAGGTTTGCAACACTTTGAAGAAGTGAATGCCCGCCGTTGCCAGCTTCGGATCTGGGAAATAAATACCTTCAGCAGCCCGAAACGCGGCTTGTAAATCTGCACGCGTTGCAATCGCTGGGTGTGGGCTGCCATGCTTGACCGCAATGCCTGTTTTGACCACACCCAACGCACGCAACGTGCCTGCACGCACATCACCGGAGGCGATCAGTCCCTCAATCAAAGACTGCGTGAGGATGAGCAAATCACAACGCTCGCCACTGAGCAATTTTTCTTTCATCACTCCCACGGCACTGAAGGTGCTGTGCAATGTGCAACCATGCGAGGCTTCAAAGTCAGCTTGTAACGGATTGACCAAACCGGCAGCAGCGCCACCGCTCAAAATATGAAGTTCCATGTTTTTGCCTTTGAATTAATCTGCTTTTGCGCCAGAGACTTTCACAACCGTCGCCCACTTCGCCACATCTTCGACCACGTATTTCGTAAAAGCAGGGGCTGTCATCGACATGGGTACCGCGCCTTGTTTCGCCCATATGGCTTTCACCTCAGGTGTATTCACAATTTTGTTGATCTCAGCGTTCAATCGATTGACGATGGGCTCCGGCGTACTCGCCGGCGCCATCATGCCCAGCCAAATCACAGCCTCGTATTTCGGCACGGCCTCGTCAGCCATCGTGGGAAGCTCAGGCGTTACGGCAGAACGCACACGTCCTGTTGTGGCTAACCCACGGACTTTGCCTGCCTTGATGTTTTCAGCCATGGTCGTGACAGCATCAAACATCATGTCCACTTGGCCAGACAACACATCGGTGCGTGCTGCGGCACTGCCCTTGTAGGGAATATGCGTCATTTGCACATTGGCCATGTATTTGAACAACTCACCAGCCATGTGATACGGCGTGCCGTTACCAGAAGAGGCGTAATTCATCTTGCCTGGATTTGCACGCGCCAGCTTGATCAAGTCTTGTAGAGAATTGGCTTGGACATTGGGGTTCACAACCAGCACTAAATCTGAGTAGTTGATTGGCGCAATCGGTGCAAAATCTTTCAGCAAGTTGTACGGCTTGTTAGGAATCAACGACTCGTTGACGGTTTGTGCGTTAGACATCATCAACAAGGTATAGCCGTCTGCAGGAGACTTGGCGACTGCATCGGTCCCAATGATGGATCCTGCGCCTGGACGGTTATCGACAACAAAGGGTTGCCCCAAAGCCTCTTGCAAACGCTGCGCCATGAAACGCGCATAGTTATCTGCAGGACCACTGGCAGCAAACGGCACAATGATTTTGACGGGGCGATTCGGATACCCCTGCTGCGCGAATGCCCCAAAAGCAGTGAACAGTGAGGCAACTGTCGTGCTGATGATGGACAGCGTGCGAATGGCTTTCATACTGACGTCTCCTATTTGTTTTTGAGAAGCGGCAATCACTTCCAAGCACATTAAAGAAGAAAACATCAAAAACCACGGTCACCTAAAGCAATCGTTCAGGAGAATCTGGAATGCAAAAAAGAAAAAGGGTTCACATCCGAAGATGTGAACCCTTGTTCAATTTGGTGCGGCTGGCAGGAATCGAACCCACGACCCCTTGGTTCGTAGCCAAGTACTCTATCCAGCTGAGCTACAGCCGCTCTGGAAAACCGTAAGTGTATCACAGATTTTTGGTAGGGCGTGACAGACTTGAACTGTCGACCAAAGGATTATGAGTCCTCTGCTCTAACCAACTGAGCTAACGCCCCAACCGAAGCGACAGATTGTAGAGGCAGTGGCACCTATGATTCCTCGTATGAAACTCTCACCTCGGTCTCTCGGGCTCACTTCGGCAGTGCTGACCGTTCTTATTTGGTCATCGTTCATCGTGGTCGCGCGTGCTTCTGCCGCACAGCATCTGTTGCCTTTAGACATTGGCTTGCTACGCATCGTTGGTGCAAGCTGCATCTTGTTGCCGTGGGGTTTGTGGCTCATGCGAAAACAGGGCCAATCGGGCGAGCAAGCTGGCTCACTCATGGGTTTGTCTCCTCTGCCCTTGCGCATCACAGCACTGGCCGGCCTGTTTGGCAGCATGCTGTATGCCATGCTGGCGTATTCTGGATTTTTCTTTGCGCCAGCAGCACATGCATCGGTGCTGATGCCTGGCAGCTTGCCGCTTTGGACATCGCTGTTGGCACTCGTGTTTTTGCAGGATCAGATCACCCGTTCACGTGCGATCGGTTTGGCTTGCATTGTGTTGGGCGATATGTTGGTCGGCGGTGCCAGCTTACTCAAAGCCTTTGATGGCGGTGAGGTATGGAAAGGCGATGTGATGTTCATGTCTGCGGCTTTTTGCTGGGCCTGCTACAGCGTGTTGGTTAGGCGACATTCGCTAGACCCAGTGCGGGCCACCATTGCCATCACCGCATTTTCTTGCGTGACTTTTGTGCCCGTCTATGGTTTGGCAGCATTTGCGGGCTGGATACCCAGCCACCTAGGCACGGCCCCCATTGCAGAAATGTTGTTTCAAGCCATCTACCAAGGTGGGGGATCCGTGGTGATTTCAGGCATCACGTTTAACGTGATGATTCGTCATTTTGGTCCTGTCCGTTCAACCATGATCACCGCACTCGTGCCCGGTCTTTCGGCACTGGGTGCAGTGACATTTTTGGGTGAACCGATGCATTTGAACTTGATCGCAGGCCTTGCTTTGGTGACCTGCGGTATCTTGTTTGGCGTGCGAAAGGTTTAAAAGTCTAACGACTGTCCTTCCGTGGTGTGCACCACTTTGATGTTGCTGCCTTTCATGGCCTCTTGAAACTCAACCAACGTCCCTTTGGCCAGTGGGTTGGAGTTGTAGTGAATGGGCATCACCATCTTGGGTTTGATCCACGTACGAGCCGCAAACGCGGCATCCACAGGGTCCATGGTGAAGTTGCCACCAATGGGCATGAGCACCAAATCGGGTTTGTAATGTTCGCTGATGAATTTCATATCCCCAAACAAACCGGTATCTCCCATGTGCCAAATCTTGAAACCATTTTCAAGTTCGATGATGTAGCCCACGGCTTCGCCTGCGGGGTGCGACTCGTTTTTGCTAGTGGCTGGGTTGTTCCACACCAAGAGCGATGAATGCTCTGCAGCCACCGCAGTCACTTTAATGCCGGGCAAAGGTTTGACATGGCCTGTCTTGTTGAAACGGTGGGTCAAATTAGCAGGCAGAACACCCAAAGTCACGAGCGGTGTCATCATGTCAGCAGGACCGTAGAGCACGGTGTTGTTGAGCTTGGCAAGTGCAGGCGCATCGCCCAAATGGTCAACGTGTGCGTGCGTGACCAAGAGCAAATCGACCTTTCCCAAAGCACTCAAATCTGTCTTGAAAGCTTCTGGGGCTTTGGGGCCGCCTGTGATCCACGGGTCAATGACAATGGTTTTTCCACCAGGCGTTTTGATACGAAAACCCGCTTGACCTAGCCACAACAGTTCTGTTTTACCCGTTGTCGGTGCGGCTGTTTGCGCATGCGCATAGGTGCCCATCACCGTCATAGCGGTCAACGCTACGGCGCAATAGCGTTTCAACCAAGTTGCTAATTTCATAGAGTTGTCCTTCACGTTTGAATAAGTTACGTGCAGGATGGTTAGGCAAAAGTACTGGCTTGGAAAGAGGGTTTTCCTCGAAACCTCGTGCCTCGAGTGCCGCAGGTGACAAGGCTTATTTATGACTCAGGGCGTTGCTGACCAGTTTGGACGTGATATCCACAATCTGAATCATGCGGTCATAGGCCATGCGGGTAGGACCAATCACACCCAAGGTGCCCACCACTTGACCGTCAACCTCGTAAGGGGCGCTGACCACGGATAAATCTTCTATCGGCACGATGTGACTTTCGCCGCCAATATAAATGCGCACACCTTCCGCTTGGGCTGAAATATCCAACAAACGAACCAATTGCGCTTTTTGCTCAAACAAATCAAAGGCACGCCGCAGGTTACCCATGTCGCTAGAGAAGTCACTCACCGACAGCAAGTTGCGTTCGCCACTGATCACCACATCGTCTTGCACCTGTGTGAGAGCCTCGGTGCTCACTTGCACAGCGGCTTGCATCAAAGTCGCGATTTCACCGCGTAAAGACTCCACTTCAGCCAATAGCTTTTCGCGCACTTGCTCAATCGCCATGCCTGCAAAATGGTGATTCAAATAGTTCGACGCTTCCACCAACTGCGAAGCGCTGTAGTCGGTCTCGGTAAAGAGCACTCGGTTTTGCACATCCCCTTCGGGCGAGACGATGATGACCAGCAGCCGGCGCTCCGACAAACGCAAAAACTCAATGTGGCGAAACACCGAGCTGCGACGCGGCGCAATCACCACCCCCACAAACTGAGACAGGTCGGACAACAGATGTGCGGCATTGGCAATGACTTTTTGTGGCTGGTCTGGCGCAAGACTAGGGGTTTGCAAGTGACTGCGCTCGGCCGTCAACATGGTGTCCACAAACAAGCGATAACCGCGTGCCGTAGGAATGCGCCCAGCCGAGGTGTGCGGGCTGGCAATCAAACCCAACCCCTCTAAATCGGACATCACATTGCGAATCGTCGCAGGCGACAGCTCTATGCCCGTGGCACGAGAAAGCGTGCGAGAACCGACGGGCTGCCCGTCGGCAATGTAGCGCTCTACCAGCGCTTTGAGTAACAACTTGGCGCGATCGTCTAGCATGGTCATTCCGTTGCCGAATTTTAGTGATGTAATTTGCCTATGAAATCGAAGTTTCGTCACATTGCCTTGCTTGGAAAGTACCACCTGAACTCAGGTTCGGGCACTAAGCCCTCTTCACGCCAAACACTGGAGAGCATTGCACAGTTTTTGCACACCCAAGGTTGCGAAGTCATCCTAGAGCACGACACCGCCGCCAACTCCGGCCTGAGCGGTTACCCCGTGATGAACATCGAAGAAATTGGCAAGTCCTGCGACTTGGCGATTGTGGTCGGTGGTGACGGCACGATGTTGGGCTATGCCCGTCAATTGGCACCTCACAACGTACCCCTCATGGGCGTCAACCAAGGCCGCTTGGGTTTTATCACCGACATTGCTCTCAGCGAAGTCGAGCGTACGCTTGAAGCCATGCTGGGTGGTGCCTACGAAGAAGACCGACGCGCCCTGATGCGCGCCAAAGTTTGGCGCGATGGACATTGCGTCTTTAACGCCTTGGCCTTGAACGATGTGGTGGTCAACCGTGGTGCCACCTCTGGCATGCTAGAAGTACGTGTGGCCGTTGACGGTCGCTTTGTGGCCAATCAACGTGCAGATGGCTTGATCATTGCCACCCCCACGGGTTCTACCGCCTATTCTTTGTCGGTAGGCGGGCCATTGCTTCACCCCTCTTTGCCTGCATGGGTCATGGCTCCGATTGCACCGCATACCCTGTCAAATCGCCCCATCGTGCTGGCTGACACAGGCGAAGTCACGATTGACCTCGTTGCGGGCCGAGATGCCAGCGCCAACTTTGACATGCAGTCGCTGGCCTCGCTGCTGATTGGAGACCGCATCACGGTCAAGCGATCCAACTACCACGCCCGCTTTTTGCACCCACGCGGCTGGAGCTATTACGACACCCTGCGCCAAAAACTCCACTGGAACGAGGGTGTGGCATGAGTTTGCAACACATCGTTTTGCGCGATTTTGTGATCGTGCGTGAACTCGATCTCGATTTGTCGAGTGGTTTTTCCGCACTGACCGGCGAGACCGGTGCGGGTAAATCGATCTTGATTGACGCGCTGCAGTTGGTGCTAGGTGCCCGTGCTGAAAGCGGCGTGGTACGTGAAGGCGCAACACGCGCCGAGATTTGTGTGGTGTTCAACACCACCCCCGCCATCTTGAAGTGGTTAGATGAAGAAGGTTTTCCAGACACTGAGGCTGACGATCACCTGCTGCTCAAACGCACCATCGACACGCAAGGTAAAAGCCGTGCGTGGATCAATGGCAGCCCTGCTACGGCCACACAGCTGCGTGCCTTGGGCGATATGGTGCTCGACATTCACGGCCAACACGCTTGGCAAAGTTTGACGCGCCCAGAGGCTGTGCGCGGACTGCTGGATGCCTACGCCAACGTCAACCTTCAAGGCCTGACGCAATCTTGGTCGCAATGGCGTGATGCCACCCAAGCACTGCACGATGCACGCACCGCGCAAACCACTTTGCAAGAAGAGCGCGAGCGTTTGCTGTGGCAAATTGCCGAAGTGGACAAACTCAATCCCGCCGTCGACGAGTGGGATGAACTCAATAGCCAACACACACGTCTGTCCAACGCACAAGCGTTGATGGACGCCGCACAAAGCGCCATCGACGCACTAGAAGATGATGACCGCGGTGCACTGCGCCTCTTAACCAAAGCACAAGACGTTTTACAAAACCAAACCGATGTTGAACCCGAGTTTTCAGGTTGGGTTGATGTTTTGGCCTCTAGCCTCGCACAAGCAGGCGATGTGGCACATTCGCTCAACACCTACCTAGGTCGTACAGAGCTTGACCCAGAACGTCTGCAAAGCTTGGACGATCGGATGTCTTTGTGGATGTCCTTGGCACGTCGTTTCAAACGCACGCCACAAGAGTTACCAGCGTTGCACCAAGATTGGAAAGCACGTTTGGCCCAGCTCGATGCTGCCACCGACATGGATGCACTGGAAGCCACAGAGGCCAAAGCGTCAGAGGCATACCTTGCACAAGCGCGCAAGGTATCGCAAGCTCGCACCCAAGCAGCCCCCAAGTTAGCCACAGCCATCACCCAAGCCATGCAAGGCTTGGGCATGCAAGGCGGACGCTTTGAGGTGCAACTGGACAAGTTAGAAAGCCCCTCTGCCACGGGCATGGAAAGCATTGTTTTTTTAGTGGCCGGTCATCCTGGAAGCACACCAAGACCCGTGGGCAAAGTAGCCTCAGGCGGTGAGCTATCACGCATTGCATTGGCCATTGCTGTCACCACCAGTGAGCTGGGAACGGCTCAAACACTCATCTTTGACGAGGTGGATTCCGGTGTGGGCGGCGCTGTCGCGGAGACGGTGGGTCGATTGATGAAACAACTTGGCAAAGACCGCCAAGTGTTGGCCGTCACCCACTTGCCGCAAGTCGCAGCCTGTGCTGACCATCACTTGGTGGTATCTAAGCACAGCGACGCGCAAGGCACATCGAGTCAAGTTATTGCACTCAATGCCGATACACGTGTGAATGAAATTGCACGCATGTTAGGCGGCGAGAAGGTCTCAGAAACCACACTTGCCCATGCGCGTGAAATGCTCCAAATCTCCGCAAAGGCCGACTAAGCATGAAACAAGAACTGGTACTCATCACCGGCATGTCGGGCTCAGGCAAGTCCGTCGCGCTGAACGCATTAGAAGATGCGGGGTACTACTGCGTTGACAACTTGCCACCGGAACTCTTGTTGCCATTTGTGCAACTTGAACAACAACACAGCGCAAGCAAAATTGCCATTGCGATGGATGTACGCAGCGCCAGTTCGCTGCCTTTGGTCCCCGCCCAACTCTCCCACTTACGGGCTTTAGATGTCGATGTGCGCTTGTTGTTTTTGGATGCCACCACAGAAATCTTGGTACACCGATTCTCTGAAACACGACGCCGCCACCCGCTGTCACGTCAAGATGGACCAGACGTGATTCGTGACCAACAACGTGATTTGGTCGAAGCGATTGAGTTGGAACGCGAATTACTGTCGGAGTTGCGGGAGGAATCCCACATCATCGACACCAGCTTGCTGCGCAGTAGCAAGCTACAGGGCTATATCAAATCCCTTATTTCAGCACCGGCCACGCAATTGACTTTGATGTTTGAATCATTCGCTTTCAAACGTGGTATCCCTGTGCATGCCGACTATGTGTTTGATGTACGCATGCTGCCAAACCCACACTACGAATCTGCGTTGCGTCCGCTGACAGGACGTGATGCACCGGTGGCGGAATGGCTGGCTGAACATGGTGCTGTCGAAAAAATGGCCAGCCAAATTTCAGACTTTCTGAACACGTGGCTACCTGACCTCAACAACGATCACCGAAGCTACGTGACGGTGGCCATTGGTTGCACGGGGGGGCAACATCGATCGGTGTATTTGGTGGAGTTACTGTCGCAAAGATTTGCGCAAGAGTGGGTCACACTCAAGCGCCACCGCGAACTAGACATCACACCTTAAGGTGTCAGCAGCTTGCGCACCGGCGCTGGCAGTCCAAGCCCAGGCCATTCGGTCGCCGACACCCATTGGCCATTTTCTAACTTGACGGTTTTCGGCAACACCAGTTGCACGGGATGAATGTGCAAATCTTTGTGTGTCAACACGTGTTTGAACACGGCACCTTCACCGAGTTGCGCTTGGTACTTCAAAGGTACAGCGGCTTGCAAAGCAGAAAAACTTTCAAACACAGGCAGGCAATACAAGCCCGCCCACACACCAGTTTGTGGACGCTGTATCAACCACACATCATGTTTGGCTGTTTGCGCTTGCAGCACCCACAACTGCTCCGAACTGCGTTTGAGTTTGCGAGTTTTGACGGGATACAGCTCGGGCTGACCTTGCGCTTTTGCGACACATGCAACCGACAAAGGGCATTGTTCGCATCGCGGTTTTTTAGGTGTGCACACGGTCGCCCCCAAATCCATGATGCCTTGGGTATAGCGCGGCATGGCGTTTGTGACATCACACTGGGGCAGCATGGTTTGCGCTGTGGCCCACAAATCTTTCTCGACACGCGAAGAAGCCAAATCGTCTGTGAACCCTAAGTAACGTGTTAACACGCGTTTGACGTTGCCGTCCAAGATGGCAATGGGCTCGCCAAAACACAGCGATGCCACCGCAGCGGCTGTGGATCGACCAATGCCAGGCAAAGTTTGTAAAGCCTCCGCACTGCGGGGAAACACGCCACCGTGCAAAGCCACCACCTCTTGTGCAGCACGATGCATGTTGCGCGCACGGCTGTAGTAACCCAAACCACTCCACAACCCCAACACTTCATCTTGGTGCGCCGCGGCCAAATCAGCCACTGTGGGAAAACGCTGCATGAAACGCGCAAAGTATTCACGCACCGTGACCACTTGCGTTTGCTGCAACATGATTTCAGAAAGCCACACGGCATACGGGTCTTGCGTGTTTTGCCACGGCAGATCGTGACGGCCATGCTTCTTTTGCCAGGCAACGACGGTGTCACCAAAGCTCGTAATTTTTGTCGTCATGGTTTTTGGCAAGTTGGGCAGTAATACGTGGAGCGCTGACCTTGCAGGATGCGGCGAATCGTTGTGCCACACACGCGGCAGGGTTCACCCGCGCGGTCATACACATGGGCCTCAAGTTGGAAGTAGCCTTGCTGCCCATCGGCGCTGGAAAAATCACGCAAAGTGCTGCCGCCTTTTTTGACGGCACGCGACAACACATCAATGATGGCCAGTCGCAACCGCTCTGCACGAGGACGGCTCACACGATCTGCACGCACCGTGGGGCGAATACCGGCCAAGAACAAGGCCTCTGAGGCATAAATATTGCCGACCCCCACAACCAACGCGCCCCCCAACAACACCTGCTTGATGGCCGTTTTTCGTTCACGCAAACGTTGGTGAAAGGTGTCCAAATCAAAATTGCCGTTCAAAGGCTCCACGCCCAAGTGGCTCAACAATTTGATGGCCTGCGAACTTTGCTCGCTGGGGACGTACACCACGGCCCCAAAGCGTCTGGGATCGTTCAAACGCAAAAGGCCTTGCGTGGTGTCTAAATCGAAGTGGTCGTGGGCCTGCGGCGTGGTGCGCTCATCGCTGAAACGCAAACTACCGGACATGCCCAAATGCCACAGCAACAAGCCTTGGTCTAAATCCATCAGCAAATACTTGCCGCGACGACGCACGCCCAACACCTGACGGCCCACCAAAGACTCAGGCTCACACCCCAAAGGCCAACGCAGAGCTTTGCCCATACGTACCCCTGTCACGCATGCGCCAGCTATGCGATCAGCAAAGCTCAAACGGGTCACTTCAACTTCGGGTAATTCGGGCATGGTGCGAGTAGAAAAATGCAGTCAGCGATTATGATGCGGGGATGAAATTCCCCTTGTCAGCAGCCCGTCTTTGGGCCTTGCGCCTTGCGCTTTTAGCCATGTCGTCTTGTGCGTTGCCCATCACGGCCAACGCTCAAGCCAGCGAAACCGACAAGGTTGAGAACTCAGCCATGACCGGTGAGTTGCTGTACGAAATCTTGTTGGGTGAAATGAACTTGCGTCAAGGCGAGCCCGCCGCCGGCTTTTCGCTCTTGCTAGATGCCGCACGCAAATCCAACGATGTGCAACTGTATGACCGCGCGGTAGAGATCGCACTGCAAGCCCGCTCGGGTGATGGCGCCTTGATGGCGGCTCGCACATGGTCACAGGCCTGGCCACAAGATCGCAAAGCCAATTTCCAAGTGCTGCAAATTTTGTTGGCCCTGAATCAAGTCGGCGAAAGCTTAGAGCCGCTGAAAAAAGAATTGGCACTTGCGCCTGAAGTCGAACGCGACACCAGCATCAACTTAATTCCGCGTCACTACGCTCGAGTCAGCGATAAAAAACGTGCCACTTACGTGGTGCAGCAGGCCCTTGAACCCTATCTGAACCAAAACAACACAACAAGTGCGGTAGCTTGGACCACCTTAGGTCGCATGCGTCTAGCCAGCGATGACGTGACGGGCGCACTCGATGCAGCCCAAAAAGGCCAAGCAATTGACAACAAAGCCCAAGGTCCTGCGTTACTGGCCATGGAGTTGATGGGACGAAAAGTCAAAGACGCAGAGCCCATCGTCGAGCAAGCTTTACGTAAACAAGATGGCACAGAAATGGCCATGAGCTATGTGCGCGTTTTGATTGAGTTGGAGCGTTACACAGAAGCCGGCTCACAACTCAAAGCCATCACTCGCAAAGACCCTAAGCTTGCAGATGCTTGGCTAGTGCTGGGTTCGTTGCAATTCGAACAAGGGCAAGACAGCGACGCCGAAGCCTCACTCTCACGCTATGTCAACTTAGTCAACAAAACACCAATAGACACGTCTACACGCGGCCTTACGCAGGCCCAAACGCGTCGTGCCGCACTCTTGGCACGCCAAGGCAAGATCAACGAAGCGCGCCAACTCATTGCTCAGTTGCCCGCGAGCAATGCGGATGAACAACGCAGCCGCGTTTTGGCTGAGGTGCAACTCTTGCGCGAGTACCGCCAATGGCAAGCCGCCTTTGATTTACTAGCGGCCAACAGCGGCGACGACATTGACCTGATTTATGAGCAAGCGATGCTGGCCGAAAAGCTCAACAAGGTTGAGGATATGGAGCAGCTGCTGCGTTCAGTGATTGCCAAAAATCCAAGCCATTACAACGCTTACAACGCCTTAGGCTTTTCACTCGCAGATCGCAATGTGCGCTTAGCCGAGGCAAAGCAGCTCATCATCAAAGCACTGACGTTCGCGCCGGATGACCCGTTCATCACCGACAGTTTGGGCTGGGTCGAATTTCGTTTGGGCAACCTCAGCTCTGCTCTGAACTATTTACAAAAAGCTTATAAAGAGCGTGCAGATGCAGAGATTGCGGCACATTTGGGCGAAGTGCTTTGGCACATGAAACGCCAAGACGAAGCGCTGAAGGTTTGGCGCGAAGGCTTGAACACAGCCCCGAACAATGAGACGTTGCAAGAAACCCTGCAACGCCTCAAGCCGGCGTTGTGACCGTGCGGAGTTTGTGGCTCGCATTGATCACCTGCTGTTTGTTAGCAGGTTGTGCCACCCCACGCCGAACCGATATCCCCGAATGGCAAGGCCGCATCAGCGTACAAATACAAGGGGAAGCCCCATCGTCGATGAGCGCGAGCTTTTTGTTGCGTGGCGATATCAACAATGGTGAACTCGATTTGTATTCACCACTTGGCACGACCGTGGCGGCACTGCAATGGTCTCCCCAATTCGTTCAACTCAATGACGGTAGCAAGATTCAGTTTTTCAGTTCGCTGGCAGCGCTGACAGAAAAAACCACAGGCGCGGCACTCCCCATCGATGCCATCTTTTCTTGGTTGCAAGGTCGTGACGCACGCGCCACCGGCTGGCAAGCTGACTTGTCCGATATGCCACAAGGCGCACTAACCGCACGACGCACAACACCGACTCCCGAAGTGACGCTGCGCATCAAACTAGATCAGTAAACCATGCGCTCACTTCACAACGTCTTAGCGCCAGCCAAGCTCAACTTGTTTTTACACATCACAGGTCGACGCGCTGACGGCTATCACTTACTGCAGTCCGTTTTCATGTTGATTGATTGGTGCGACACGTTGCACTTTGATGTGCGCGACGATGGTGTGATTGAACGTGAAGATCTCACGATTTCTCTGCCAGCTGACGATCTAGTATTGCGTGCTGCACGTGCACTGCAGCACGCCTGCGGTACGCACCTAGGTGCGCATATCGCTATTGAGAAATCCATTCCTGCACAAGCGGGCATGGGGGGAGGATCATCGGATGCGGCCAGCACCTTGTTGGCACTCAACCGTTTGTGGAACCTGAATTGGCCCTTATCTAAATTGATGCCTTTGGGCCTGGCCTTAGG
>Ga0228698_1000314_pt1 | contig 41112 bp, 46 predicted proteins | sample McNCre117_Aug_MG_FD_178015 | JGI IMG/M metagenome (GOLD analysis project Ga0228698, IMG submission 178015) | Freshwater microbial communities from McNutts Creek, Athens, Georgia, United States - 1-17_Aug_MG | ecosystem: Environmental > Aquatic > Freshwater > Creek | place: USA: Georgia... | reverse complement strand
TCTGGTCCCTGGATATCAGTGAGGAGTTTGTAGCGACTTGGTGATTCGAAAATAATACCAGATGCAATACCAGCGACTGGTTTCGTGATTGGTACGCCACCATCCATGAGTGCGAGGATCGATGCACAGACCGAGCCCATTGAGCTCGAGCCGTTTGATGATAGCGTTTCAGACACGAGGCGAATCGTGTACGGAAATACTTCCTTTGGAGGAATGACTGGCTCAAGGGCTTTTTCAGCAAGGGCGCCATGGCCAATCATGCGGCGGTTGAAGCCACCGACGCGTCCTGTTTCTCCCACAGAAAACGGTGCGAAGTTATAGTGATGCATGAAGCGCTTCTTTGTTTCTTGCGACTCCATGGTGTCGATGAGCTGCGAGTCCTCAGGACCACCAAGCGTGAGCGCGGTAAACATATGAGTGCCACCACGGTAAAACACACCAGACCCGTGGAGTATGGGTGAAATACCACCAGCTTGCGCAAAGAGTGGTCGAAGCTCGCTCATACCACGACCGTCAGGGCGCACACCGCGGTCGAGGATGCCGGCGTCCATGGTCTGCTCAATAGCTTCTTCGAAAATACGCTCGATGTCAGCTTTCTTTGCTTCGGGTAGATGTTCTTTTGCAACCGCTTTCCATACATCTTTGAGTGCGTAAATACCTACCTTCGATGCGCCGTGTCCGAAAACACTTTGCTCGAGCTGTGGCGTGATGTGTTCTTTAAATACCTGCGCGACGTTTTCAGGAAGTACAGGCGCAGCGAGTACCGTTTTTGCGACACCAATTTCCTTTACAATATTTTCCTGCCACTTTACGAGTATATCGTTGGCTCCTGCGGCACGCGTGAGTGCAGCCTCGATGGTGTCTTCTGAAAGTTCGTGTGCACCAACCTCGATCATATTGATCGTTCCTTCACGACCACAGGCAAGAACGTCACCCTTCAGTGTTGTGCGCGTTTCATAGGTAGGGTCAAGCACGAGGTTGCCTTCTGCTGTAATGCCGATGCGTGACGCACCCAGCGGGCCACCCCAGGGGATGGATGAGACTGAGAGTGCGAGTGACGCTGCGATGACACCTGCGATGTTTGGATCATCGTCGCCAATAGCGAGTGCAGTCACGATGACCTGTATTTCATTTCGAATGTAATGTGGGAAGAGTGGGCGGATGGTGCGATCGATAACACGCGCCGAGAGAATTGCTTGATCCGATGGGCGGCCTTCACGGCGCATAAAGCGGCTGCCAAGGATCTGTCCTGCTGCATAGAAGCGTTCCTCAAACTCTACCGAGAGTGGAAAATAATCGATGCCATCTTTTTCCTTTCCCATCACTGCGGTTGCAAAGACTGCAGTGTCGCCGATGCGTAGGAGTACGGAACCATTTGCATTTTCGGCGAGGTCGGTAAATGTTGCGCTGACTGCCTTCCCTTCAAGATCAAGCGAATATGTTTTTGATTTCATAGACACACACTAGACAAGATCATCAAGTTTCAGATTTGATGTGCAAACGCACTGGCGCCTGTCTCAAACCTACCTACTTGGTGACCTTGCGACTCATAATACGTTGAGCATAACAGACGGATACACAGGTCGCAAAAAACTCGCGCGGCCTACGGCCGCGCGCATAGTATAAAGAGCCCCCGGAGGAGCTCTTGTGTCAGCTGTGCACCACGTTGTCATTTGCGGCGTTCGTCACATCGATGATGTAGTGCCAGGCATCCGCGATGTGCTTTCGACAGGCAGCTGCCTCAGTGCGACCATCTTCGATAAGTCGCAAAGCTTTTTTGTAAGCCTTGCTATGCTGCGTCGTGGGGTTCGTCATCGGTCGATCCTTTCTGTAAGTGTGAAAAATCAAGTGAATTTCGCTCCTTGCCCCGAAGTGCGTGCAACTCGTCTCTGAGCGCGCGGTCATCACTGTACTTGTGGAGATTTTTGAAGTTGCGCATCCGCTGCGCGGCCGATGCAAAATCAATGATTTCTGCACCACGACGGGGTTTTATCGCTCGTTGTATAAACTTCGGCGGGACAAAACGTTCCTGTCCCGCTTTCCACTCTCGTGCTTTCGCAAAAACGAGTACCCAAATGCAGAGTACCACCACCGTGAGGCAGATAACGCACAAAAGAAGTGAGTTTGGCATTGGCGTCTCGAGTGTCTCTTTGAAAGTTTCAAAGAGACCTTGTATAGCATCCATACGAATTCCTCCCTTCAGGTTCTATTCTGGTGCGCAGTATGCAACTACTTTACGAGAAACGCAAGCCCTAGCCTTCGTCGTCAACACCGCTCACCATAATGTCGCCACCGCGCTGTCCGCCGCCCCTGTTGTCGCCACGTTGTTCGTTGCGGCGCCCAATGAGGTATCGTCCTGGGTCTTCGTCCATATCAATAAATTCATCAGCAGCTTCCTTGAGGCGGGCTGACGCAGAGCGACCAAAGGTGATCACTTCTACTTGGCATCCCTGCGCCTTCACGTACTCCACGAGTGGCACAAAGTCACCGTCGCCGGTCGCGAGGATGATGGCGTCGAGCTTTGGTGCCATCTTGATAGCATCGATTGCGAGCCCCACGTCCCAGTCTGCTTTCTTAGCGCCGCCAAAGAATATCTGGAGGTCTTTGGTCTTTGCTTCGATGCCCACTTTCGCAAGCGCTTCGAAGAAAGCTTGTTCTTCTCCACTCTCAGTCGTCACAACGTAGGCGACGGCGCGTACGAGCTTGCGGTCGCCCACAGCGCTTTTAACGACTTCCCCGAAGTTTACTTTCGAGCGATGAATATTTTTCGCGCTGTGGTAGAGATTTTGTGTATCAATAAATACCGCGACGCGTTGGTCTGCATGTTTAATAATTGCCATATATTGTTTTTTAAAAGTGTAGAGATGAAAAAGTAGTCTCTACGAATAAATGAATTGTAAAAGGTCCTGCCCTAAGTGTAACACAGCCGCAGCTTGCGCTGCGGCTGTGAAGACATTATTTCTTGAGTCCGAGCTTCTTGGTGACCGAAGCGTATGACTTTGAGTCAGTGCGCTCGAGGTATTTCAAGTGCTTGCGGCGGTCTGCAACCATCTGGAGGAGTCCGCGACGCGAATGAAAGTCCTTTTTGTGCTTTCGGAGGTGTGTCGCAAGCTCATCAATCTGTCGTGAGAGCAACGCAACCTGCACTTCAGGAGAACCACTGTCAGTATCGTGGCGCTTTACTTCCTTTATTGCGTTGGTTTTCTGTCGTTTTGAGAGCATAGTATTTGTTTTTTATAAACGTCGGTACCTAGCGAAGGTGACTAGATAGTACCACATATTGACAATATATGCAAGTGGTGTGCAATACCCTTCGTGATGCTTGCCGTTTCTTAAAAGAGTGGCACTATGGGTAGTGTAATAAGGTCTTTCACATCAAAAAGAAGGAGATGGTACGATGAAACACGCTTCCTCCTCTAGGGCGATTGAACTTGCGCGTCGAGTGGCACAAAGAAAAGCAAAAAAAGCCATTGCGCACACAGCACTCGATGCCACAAACTGGATACACAATGAGATCGCCAATGGCATGGTGTATTGCCAGTACGCTGGCTGCAACAAGCAATTTCAGCTCATGGACGGATTCACGAGCCCCGTGCCAATTGCACGTATGGTGGGTGACGAAATTCAGATTGCGCTGTATCCACTCCTCACCTTCTGCTCACCAAAGCATCTGTTGGCCGCATGTTTACCATTTGGAGCGACCGTTAGTGAAGAAGGTGACGGATATCACTACACCAAACAATAATGTCCTGGTGAAAAGTAGTGACAACATATATCGGAGCAATCCATGAAGAAAAGTTCCAGTCGAAAACGCTATCACGCGAGTGGTCGGCGTGTCATGCGCAAGTTAGTGCAGGCGCACAGTGCAGGTTTTGTGCTCGGAGATGCGGAAGCACTCTCCGAAACACTCTCTGACATTGAATCAAGTCGCAGGTTTGCAAGGTGTGCAACAGCGCACCTCCTCCAGCAGTTTTGTGACAAAAAATAAAACACTAGAAACAGCAACCTCAACGGCTGCTGTTTTCTTTTCCCCGCTGCTATTATTTTGCGACACTTCCCACCTGTACAATTGTAGGTATGAACGATATCCACGAGCTTGTACGACAATTTCTCGAACATCTAGAAATCGAGAAAGGTCGCAGCGTAAAGACGATTGACAACTACGGACGCTACCTCAACCGCTATGTTGCGTATGCAAAGATTTCGTCTCCCAAAGACATCACCGAGCAAGGTATTCGTGAGTATCGCCTGTGGCTCAACCGCCAGCCAGGCACGAAGACCGGTCGCGGACACGACCCAATGAAGCGCCGCACACAAAACTACTACCTCATTGCGCTTCGTGCATTCCTCAAGTTTCTCCGTAAGCGTGGTATCGAAAGCATTTCTCCCGAGCGCATTGAGCTTGCAAAGGTTCCCGAGCGTTCACTCGACCTCATTACGTCGGGTGAGCTCGACCGTCTTCTGAACGCCCCTGATCTCTCGACGCCACAAGGCCTTCGTGACAAAGCGATACTCGAGCTCCTCTTTTCGACCGGTCTTCGTGTATCCGAGCTCTGCGGTCTCTCGCAGGATGATATCGATATGACACGCGAAGAGTTTTCCGTACGCGGCAAAGGCGAAAAAGTACGCGTCGTCTTTCTTTCGGATGCCGCAAAGCAAGCCATCAAAGCCTACATGAAAGCGCGAAAAGACATGGACGATGCCCTCTTTGTGCAATACGGCAAAAATATTAAAAATGTAAAAGGTAATGCGAGCCTCAGGCTTACACCACGCAGCGTTGAGCGTTTGGTGAAGCGCTATGCGATCAAGGCTGGCATCACCCGTAAGGTGACCCCGCACGTGGTGCGCCACAGCTTTGCAACCGATCTCCTTCAAAATGGCGCCGATCTCCGCTCGGTACAAGCACTCCTTGGTCATGCAAATATCGCAACCACCCAGGTATACACGCACGTTACCGACAAACATTTGCACGATGTCCACAAACGTTTTCACACCAAACGCGGATAAGAAAAACCTCGACAGTAACTGTCGAGGTTTTTGTTCACGGATGTTCAGCCGTATACTCCTGTTCGATTGCAGTCATCTGTCCCAGCAGGAGGCTGTGTGTTCGCGAGTGCTGCTTCATTGCAGCAAGCGCTGCTTCGTACGGGTCGGTGCCTTGTCCAAAGCCACTTGCTTGTAGTGTGCGACACTTGTGGAGCAGATCTTTTTGTTTCATCCACACCTTCTTTGCAACTGATGGTTGACCAGCAACTTTTATTTTTGCCATATATCCTCCAAATCCTCCGAGAAAGTTTCAATTCTGCATTGATTGTGGACTCTGCGCATCGTTTCGTCAATTTTTAACGCAAATGGCACAAATAGATGCTCCTGGTATGATAGGTGCATATGAAACTCATTTCGTGGAATGTAAACGGTCTCCGTGCAGTGCACCGCAATGGCTTTTGGGATAAGTTTTTGAAGCTCTATCCCGATGTGTTCTGCCTCCAAGAGACAAAAGCAAGTCCTGACCAGCTTCCAGCTGAAGTCCGCGAGATTCCTGGATATAAAAGTTATTTCTTCAGCTCAACCGTAAAGAAGGGCTACAGCGGCGTTGCCATCTACACAAAGGTAGAACCAGAGAAAGTGGAATACGGCCTCGGTATTTCGGAGTTCGACGGTGAAGGGCGCCAGCTCACACTCTCCTTTAAGGATTACGTCATCATCAACTGCTACTTCCCGAATGGCGGCCGTGGCCCTGAGCGTATCGACTACAAGCTCCGCTACTACGATGCATTTCTCGAGTACTGTGAAAAAATTCGCAAGACACAACCAAACATTATTTTCTGCGGCGATGTAAATACTGCCCACACCGAGATCGACCTTGCCCGCCCCAAAGAAAACAGTGAGACCACCGGCTTTCTTCCAATCGAGCGTGAGTGGATCGACACACTTGAAAATAGTGGCTACATCGACACGTTCCGCCATTTCAATCCTGGAAAGAAAGATATGTACACGTACTGGGATCAAGTGACGCGCGCACGCGAGCGAAATGTTGGCTGGAGAATCGACTACTTTTTCACGTCACGCGAAATGCAAAAAAAGCTTCTTGGCGCGCATATTCATAGCGATATTTCTGGCTCAGATCACTGCCCTATTTCTATCGAAGTTGACTTCTGACACGAGTAGATTTTGCTCGTGTCTTTTATAAAAGACACTTATCCACATGCTTGTCCTTTACACACAATTGTAAAGGACATACAGTGTACTCAGGCCCAGAAAGGGCAGGCGGAAGAAATTCCCCTAAACATGATCTTTCAAAAAAGAAAAAGTAATACCTCCAAAATTACTTTTGTTCTTCATATTCCCACCCACAAGATTTACGGAGTATTGGCTTATGAGCCGAAGAGAGTTGCGAACACGTTCGCCCTTCTCTCCGGCTCACAGGACGATTCCCCATAAATCATCCGAGCCAGCATCCTGTACAGGAGCACCTCCACCCGCTCCTGTACACGCAGGCTCATAAATAAAACAGTTTTCTATAACTGTTCAAAAGCCCCATGAAACCACACCCCTGGTTACATATAGGGGCTTTTTTGTATCTCATTCTGTATTGTTCCACATACAAAAATTGCCCTTCGGGCGATTTTTCTATACGACCTTGTGCTTCCGTTTGAGCGCCGCGAGCTCCCCTGCCTCTTCCTCTTCCTGAGCTTCTCTACCCTCCTGCCCCAGAGCCTTGAGTTCTTCTACCGGCAACTTCATGAGCTCCGCTGCCCTCGTCTCAAGGTATTCGGCAGTGTTCTTTGTCGGATCTTCAAGCACTTCCTCGAGGAGCGCATGGAGCGTGTCCCCCAGCTTTGGTCCCGGCTTCTCCCCTGTTATTTCCATGATGCGAAGTCCGTCGATTTTGAGCATTTTCACCGAAATTGGGTCGCGAAGCGCTTCATCCACCATCGCTTTGTACTGGCGAAAGCGAAATGGCTGCTCTTTCGGGCGTCCGGTGCCGATACGGTCACAGATACGAAGGTCAAGCAGGTTTACGATCTGCCCTTCCCCAACGTTGCGGATGGTGCGACGAACAGCAGAGAGACTGATCTGCGCCGGATCAGAGAAAAACATGTGCCAGCGCACGAGCTTCACGACCGTATCAATAGTTTCACGTGGAAAGCGCAGTGCCTCGAGCGCTTTCTTCGTCATACGCGCACCAATGACCTCGTGCCCGTGGAACGTATAGTCATTTTTTTCTTTTGACCAGCGACGCGAGGCTGGCTTCCCAATATCGTGAAAAAGCGCTGCAAGACGAACTTCAAATGGATAGTTTTTGTCCGCAGCATGCTGCACGGAGCGGAGCAAGTGCTCATACACATGGTATGCATGCGCGCCATTCTGCTCGACACCGATGGCATCAAGGAGATCTGGTGCTACATACGGCAACATTCCAAGCTTTTCCATAAGGATAATCCCCTGCATTGGTTGCGGCGATGCTATGATCTTTGCAAATTCGTCACGGATGCGCTCCTTTGAAATACGCCCAAGGTTAGCCACGTTTTTAGCGATAGCAGCGAGTGTCTCCCCTTCAATGACGAAGTTAAGCTCAGACGCTAAGCGTACCGCGCGCATCATGCGAAGAGCATCTTCTGCAAAGCGTTCGTCAGCATTCCCTACCGTGCGGATACGACGAGCAAGAATATCCTGCTCCCCTTCAAAATGGTCCACTACGACGTCATTCTCAATGCTGTACGCAATGGCATTGATAGTAAAATCACGGCGTTTCAGGTCCTCGTCGAGGTTTTTTGTGAAACTTACCGTGTCAGGACGGCGTGCGTCGCTATATTCACTCTCGATACGATACGGTGTGACCTCGACTACTTTGAGTGATAAATCATCGGTTTCAGTTACTACGCCAACGGTGCCAAAGACATTATTTTGAAATGTTTCAGGAAAAAGCGCAGCGATTTCATCAGGAAGTGCGTTTGTCGTCACGTCCCAATCCTTGGGTACACGCTTAAGGAGTAAGTCACGAACACAACCACCAACCAAGAAGGCCTCATAGCCCCCCTGCTCAAGGGTTTTTGCCACAGCAGCAACTGCTTCAGGGATATCTGTTCTGGTGATACTGCCTAGTGCCATATACAAGGAAATCATAGTATCTTTTTTGCTTTTCTCCTAGTTAGTGAGTATGATTGGTTGCACTGCGCCCATAGTGAAATGGATATCACATCAGTCTTCGGAACTGACGTTCCAGGTTCGAGTCCTGGTGGGCGCACACATCAATCCACTCCGTCAGTTGAACCGAACACACAAATACACTATACTAACGCCTGTAGATTGATTTGCGGGCATGGTTAAGTGGTATAATACGTCCTTGCCAAGGATGAGTCGGGAGTTCGATTCTCCCTGCCCGCACAGCAAACACGAAAAAACGCCTAAAAGGGCGTTTTTTCGTGTTCCACATGACACATAGTTTGCAATGGGGTCTCCCTAAAAGGAGTCAATAATTCTTCTTTTGGTTGAAGAAAGATAGTGTGTACTGTAGGAAAGATTGGTAAAATCATCACTGGCACAGTTACTAGACAGTAGCGCTAGCATTGCTTATATTCTTGTGTTTAATCTCACTGAGCAATGAATCCGAGTAGTACTTCACTAGGTTAATGCAAAATTATGCGTAGCATGGAAAGGTGTGAAAAAATCAACTCTATAAGTACCAACTGAATCGTTCTATGTGGATAAAGGATGTTGATATGTGGATAAAGGACAAATAAATTATAAGACAGTCTTTTTATAAAATGTTGAAAAATAAGGGTTTTATATCGTATATTAGCAGTAACGTTTCACGTGAAACATTATATACCTATATAATAAGTTGATATGTATAGTGAAAAACGAAAACTAGGAAATATAGGTGAAGATGTGGCTGTAGAAAAGCTTAAAAACAAAGGTTTTGTCATTCTAAGCCGCAACTATCTAAAGAAATGGGGGGAAATTGATATCGTTGCACGTGGAACTGATGGATTGATTCACTTTGTTGAAGTTAAAAGCGTTTCACGTGGTACTTATTCAAATAATAAAGGCGCAAGTGTTTCGTATGAAACCTTTCGGCCAGAAGAAAATGTTACACGTGAAAAGTTGGTAAGGCTACAGCGAGTAATTCAAAGTTGGCTAGTTGAACATAAATATGAAGGGGAATGGCAGATCGACGTAGCATCAGTGACCCTTGATATGACGCGTAGAGTGGGAAGAGTTGAGATGCTGTGGGGAGTATATTAGTAAAAGACATGTCTTTTATAACGAATGTAACTTAAAATATAAGTTCTGTTTGTTTCACGTGAAATTAGTAAGTATCTGTGACCTCACGGGACAGACAAGTACTCGTGCGACCGTCTTGTATACTGGCTGCAACTCTCGATTCTGTGCACTTTTGCGAAAACAATAAAAGCACCCAAATGGGTGCTTTTATTTTTTGTCGGGGCGCCGAGAATCGAACTCGGTCTATCTGGTCCCAAACCAGACGTACTACCGGTATACTACGCCCCGAGGTGAGGGACAAAATGAATGCAGACATTCATTTTGTCTGAACCGAATGGACGAAAGCTTTGCTTCTAGCCCACGCGACTTAGATTTCGCCTCGTTTCCTCTGTGCAATGCCAAGAATACCATATAGTTTCTTTTTTTTCTATCCACAAAGGGTTTTTTGGAGCTTTCGTAATGGTTTGTGGTATCGTGATTCGACAGATACATGATCACATATCATTTTCGGACTATAAAGGATGAGAGACTCCAGACTTTTCCCGAGCCACGACCAGGAGTATGGGCTGATGTTGTCGAGCCGACTCCTGAAGAACTCGATGCGTTGGTGATATATTTTGGGCTTGATCGAGGTATTTTACATGATGCTACTGACTTCTTTGAAGTGCCTCGTTTTGAGCGTTCTGGCAGCGCGGTGTACTTTTTTACGCGCTATTTGCTTGATAGCGATGTTGAGCATGTAGACACAGCACCGATACTTTTGGTCGTGGGGGAGTCGTTTGTACTGACGCTCACTATTGCTGCAGCGCCATTTCTCGCGTCGTTTCGTGAGGGCTCCAAGCATGTCATTACGACACAAAAAACGAAACTCTTTCTTGAGCTCATGACTACAATCGCAGACGAGTATGCGCGTGAGCTCACGCAGATTCGTCGTGGCATAAACCGAATGCGTGGCCAACTTCGAAAGATTCGCAATAAGAACATCGAACGTTTAGTGGAATATGAAAATGTGCTGAACGACATCGTTGACTCGCTAGTGCCAACAAGCGCATGGCTCTCACAAGTACTCACGGGAAACTATCTGCAGCTGTTTAAAGAGGATGTTGCACTTGTGGAAGATCTCACTATTGCGAACAATCAGCTCGTTGGCTCGAGCACGTCGCTTCTTAAGGCAATCCAAAACATTCGCGCTGCGCACGAGTCGATTTTGACGAGTAATCTCAATGTGACCATCCGCATGTTGCAGCACTCACCATTTTGCTCACGATTCCGATGATTGTGACATCATTTTTTGGTATGAACGTGCGGATTCCTTTTCAAGGAGGTAAATTTACCTATGCGTATATTCTCGTCATAACAGGAGGAACGATGGGTCTACTCTGGTATTATTTCTCTAGGAAAAAATGGCTCTAACTAGATACAAAATATGAAAAAGGATATCACTATTCACCGCACTCGTATTGGAAAAGATATTGTTGCTGAGTTTGTTGTACCGAGCTCAAAGAAAGCACAGCACGAAGGGAAGGTGGCAATCCTTTGCCAGGGAGCTCCTACGATGCCGGGAAAAAGTTCAGTGCTCGCGTTTCTTGCAGAGAAAGGTTTTTATGCAATTGTGCCGCGGTACCGAGGCACGTGGGAGAGTAGCGGTATGTTTTTAAAGCGCGAACCGACTGAAGATATCACAGAAGTGATTGATGCACTTGCGAAGCCACTTTTAAGCCTTTGGGAGGAGGTGGAGTACCGTCTTCCGAAGAAAATACAGGTATATCTATTCGCATCGAGTTTTGGCGGACCGGCAGCATTTTTCCTTTCCACCGATAAGCGCGTTTCGAAGGTCGTTGCGTTTTCACCGGTGTGCGACTGGACTGTTGCTTCTGACACTGAACCGCTTGATGTTATGGATGCGTTGACGAAGCGATACTACGGAGAAGGGTATCGCCTTGTAAAAAATGCATGGAAGAAACTCAAAAAAGGAGATTTTTATAACCCGATGACGGCGATCGACCGCATTGATCCAAAAAAGGTGCTTATATTCCACACTGAAGACGACGATGTGGTGAGCATTGCTTCGGTAGAGCGATATGCGGTGGCAACCGATACAAGATTGCTTGTTTCAGAGGAAGGCGGGCATATGGGACTTTCTGAGATAATGGACCCCGCTACATGGCGTCATATTGGAGGTTTTTTAAAGTAAGTGTGCCCCAAAGTTCTCAAAAGAGAATGTTTTTCCAGTGTGCAACGTAATACTGTCGTGTCAATGCCGTTATACAGTTTTTGCGTGAAAGGGTTCGGCTGTTTCAACGTCTCATACTATAATGGTTCCACATGATGGCACACAGTACACATGGAGGGAGCCACGAAGAACGTTTTTTGAAGGCTTTCGAGGAGTATAGTGATGCACTGTTTCGACATGCGTCGATACGCCTCTCTGACCGCGAGCGGGCAATTGAGCTCACTCACGACGCCTTTACCAAGGCATGGAGTTATGTCCAAGGAGGTAATGAGATAGATTCGTATCGACCATTTCTCTACAAGATACTTAACAATCTCATTATCGACGAGTACCGCAAGCGACGAGAAGACTCACTCGACGCGATCCTCGAACGAGATGGTGTTGACGAAGGAACGTTTGACGAGCTTCACCACGGCTCGCTTGAGGAGGTTGTGGATGCTATGGATGCACGGCGGGCACTTGATAAGGTCGGGGAGCTTCCCGATGTGTATCGTGAGGTGCTAACGTTGCGGTTTGTCGACGGGCTGGGGCCAAAAGATATTGCGCAGCTCATCGAAGAGTCTGAAAATGTCGTTTCGGTACGGTTGCATCGAGGGCTTCGCACGCTCCGTGAGCTCTTAGAACGAAACGATGGGCCTAAAACATGAAATATAAAAAGCAAACAACTTGGGAACTCTACGCAAAAACCATCCGCATGCGGGCGGCTGAAAAGCGTGCTCTTCGTGAGCGCGTTGTGTCCTATATGGAATATCATCCAGTACGTGTCTCGCTTCGCGAAGCCGCCGCTGAGCAAAAACCCTCGCAGCTCTTTTCTGAGCCGTTTGTTGTATTCCGCTTTTCTTCATGGCAGTTTCGCTCATTTGCGAGTGCGTTTGTTTTTCTTTTCCTTGTCGCTGTTCCAACATACGCTGAACATGCGCTTCCTGGTGATGTGTTGTACAACATGAAGGTCCATGTGAACGAGGAAGTCAAGGCATCACTGACATGGCAGACATCCGACAAAGTTGCATGGCAGGCGACTCGCGTCGAGCGACGCATCGCTGAAGCTCGTCTCCTTGCGAAGGAAGGCAAGCTCACGAGTGACAAAGAGGCAACTCTTGCGGCAACGGTGCGTGAACATACAGAAAGTGCGTCACGTGAAATCGCAACACTTCGCACCACTGACGCAGAAGGCGCAGCAGCTGCACAAGCAACCCTCTCGTCGACATTGGAAGTGCAAACTGCACTTCTTGCAAGTACTGCGAGTACCAGCAGCAGTACTGGTATGGCCTCTACATCATCGGTAAGTACCCTTGCAAAAGCAGTGGAGGATGCAAAGATGGGTGCTGCTGCACATGACCCCATCGTTGATGCGTCGCTCTCGCCTGAAAAGCTTGCTGATATTTTAAATTCTGAAGAAAAGCGCGCGCGCGCGATGTTTGAAACGGTAAAAGGTTCTATCTCAAACGAAGAGCGTACGGATATTGATCGCAGACTTTCTGATACTGAGCGTATGATTGGGGATACAAAGCACTTATACGAAACTGGTGAGCACGATGCAGCACTTGATGCACAGCGCTCGCTCTTCGGTGATATACAAAAGCTTATTAGCTATATGAGCGACATTGAGGTTCGTACATCGGTGTCACTCGAGTCCTTGGTACCAAAGAAGCTCACGCAGGAGGAAAACAATGCTGATGTGTCTGCACACCTCGAAGATGCTAAACATAAAGTACTCGAATTTTCAAAAGACGAAGCTTTGATTCTTGATCCACGCATCAAGACGAAGTTTGTTTCGGGAGAAAAGGATTTGAGCACATTGATTTCTTCACTCGATCTGGCACGTAGCGAAAATCGTTTTGATGAGGCACAACAGACCATTCCAAAGATCACGGCACTCATAGCTGATCTCGAGGGGCTCAAAACAACACCGCCGCCAACAACTGAAAAGGCTGATATTGGAACCGGTGATGCATCAACTACCATAAGTACTACAACTACAACTTCTGAAGGTACCAGTACTAGTACTGCAACGACCACAAAAAAGGAAGCACATTAAAATATATTTACAAAAACCTCCAATAACTATGGAGGTTTTTGTGATTTATTGTCGATCGATGTTGTTGAGTACTATATCGCGGAGGAGCGGCTCAACGGTAGATCGGAAGATACGTGCGCGGTCTGCAAGCTTGCTTCCGATGGTATCGAGGAGACCCACGTGTACTTCATCTCGGATGGTACGGTCGATATATGGAATAGTAATGGCGCGGAGACTCTTTGCGCCGTCTTTTGCCTCATTACCTTTAGTGCTAATGAGGCCGATGACGGTGTTGTTGAGTGCGGTGATTGCGCCACCAGACGAGCCTTGTTCACCGACTGCAGATGGCGCGATGCCAACTAAGTCGATGTTGTCTCGTGTGTAAGTGAACAGTTCGGTGATGGTGGTGGTTGCAACTGTTGGCATGAGCAGTGCTTTTGGTCCCTCGGTGCGAATGATTTCTGCAGGGAAGCCGCCCGCACGAACGACTTCATTCTTTGCGTTTTTACCCAATGGTGTGACATCAATAGGAAGTGCAGGGAATAAATTCGGAAGTGCGACACCGTCGACTGCTTTAGTCACGTAGAGAAGAGCATAGTCTCGCTCACCAGTGCCGCTCGGGTGCTCGGTCTGAAGCAATACTGCGTTGTCTTTTATCCAGAGTGGTGAAATATAGAGGAGGTCAGCATAGTATTTTGGCACTGCGGGAGATCCGCTCCGTATAACGCATGATGATGTGATTCCGGCTGTGCCTTGGTTGATGAGCAAAAACTGAGCAACATGCGCATTTGTCAGAATGACACCGGTGTCGGTGATGAAGACGCCGCTGCCTGATGTTGCGCGGATGCTGCGGGGTGTCTTCATGGTGCAAAAAATATTCACCAGTGCGTCGGCGACCGACGTACTGTGTGTCGTGGTACTTACTAGTGTGCTTGTCGCTGGTGTGACAGTTTTCTCGGTAAGAATAATGCTCGCTGTTTGGCGTGTTGGTGTATCGAGGAGGATATGTGGGATGACACCGCCGTACTCCTGATGTTCATAGAGGGACGGTAGGACACTAAGATCGGTTGAGGTAGCTGGCGCGCCAATATCTGATGGAGGAGGGATCGGTGAATGGTGTGATTGCGGCGCAATCTTTTGGTAGCCGAGGAGTCCGCGCATGGTCTGAAATGATGGTATATTTTCTCGGTGAAAATACCAAACAGCTCCACTAAGAGACAGAAAAAACAGTATCAACAGAATACGCAGTCGCATAGAGATGCAGTATACCAGAATGCTGCTCCGCTGTTGTCAGACCCATGTTTTTGTTATACTAGTGGTGCGCAGTTCGCGCCTTATGAATGTTAATGAGCCACTATGTTTCATTTCATCGATGACGAGCCAGAGGAAGGTATGGAAGAAGAGGCTGATGTAGAGATGGGCACGGTAGATGACGAGGACGAAGTGTCGGACGGCGATAGCTAATATGAAACAACAAACACGCGCCCCTTACGGGGCGCGTGTTTGTTGTTTGTGCGGGATAGCGGAATCGGACCGCTGCCATCAGTTTGGAAAACTGATGTTCTACCATTAAACTAATCCCGCATTTCTTCGGAGTGCATTCTACCATTAGAACGTCGTACGAAAAAGCCCCGAGCAAAATATGGCTGGGAGCATGTTTTGAGGGATTTTTCGTGTGGGGAGAAACAGGGTTTACTTCACTGCGTCCTTGAGTGCCTTCGCTGCACGGAACTTTGGTACGCGCATTGCAGGAACGTTGATGCTCTCTCCGGTGCGTGGGTTGCGGCCGGTGCGAGCCGGGCGCATCTTTGCAGAAAAGATACCGAGACCAGCAATCGAAACTTCGTCACCCTTCTTGAGTGTCGCGGTTACATTGTCGATCACGCACTCTACTGCCCGCTCAGCATCTGCTTTTGAGGTGCCAAGTACTTCGTGAACTTTTGCGATGATATCTGCTTTGTTCATAACGTAATGGTTTTTTTAATAATGGTGTGTCTACGCGGATTCTTTCGAACCGTGTGCGCGCCACGTATGGCTATAAACAGTATATAGGAAGCGAAAATGTGTGCAATGCATCTTGTTTTTCTATAAATATGTTTCCTAATATGAGCATTTGTTTATCTTATGCAGCGCGTGGTACGCTTTTCGCATTAGTTTGATAACAATTTTATATGCGTATTGCGGTTTCAGGAGCACACGGGAGCTTTTCTGAGGAAGCAGGGAAGGAGTATTGTCGTGTCCATGGCATAGAAAACCCTGAGCTTCTCTACCTCGTGACCGCAGAGAACGTGCTCGCCGCGGTCGAGGCTGGGGCCGTCGACCGCGGCATCGTCCCCATCGAAAACTCCACCGGCGGCGTGGTCATCGAGGCGGTGCATGCGCTTGCGCGCCACATGGTGAACATCGAAAAGATGTTTGAGATCGTCGTAAAACAAAATCTCCTTGTCGCACCTGGCACTAAGCGTGAAGACATTACAGAAATCACCTCACACGACCAAGCCATCAAGCAGTGCCGTATGTACCTCAAGCGTATGTTTCCGAACGCAGAGATAAAAGAGTACCCAGATACCGCACAGGCGGCGAAAGACCTTGGTGAGGGAGTACTTTCTAAAACGACAGCCATCATTGCGCCACTTTCATGTGCAAAGCTCTATGGACTTGAGGTGCTTGAAGAGAGTATTAATGACCTGAAGTTCAATGTGACGAACTTTTTGGTGGTGGTGAAGTAGATAAAAATATTATTTACGTTGACAAATATCTTTTATATAGTATATTGCTTTCAATATTTGTTCTTACGACACACCGCTTGAAAGGGAGACTCTAGATGCCGACCTCAAATAAGGAATTTCGGACAATATATGACGATGTAAGTGGTAATCCAATTCGAATTGACCAGCCCCTGCTCGCGGATCATGTGAGGGTTGGCGTTCTTCTCTGGTACCAAGGACAAAACTCTATTGGTGAGCAATGGAGCTGCCCAGCCGTTGTCGTCGATATAAATAAAACAAAGAAACGTTTCCTTATCTGTTCACTTGATGGCAAAAGAGAAGAGTGGTACGACTCTTCTCTTCAAGAAGATTCACCTTTTCAGAGACAGACTATGAAGCATGTCGATTTAACAAAGGTGCGGAATTTCGTTAATCAGCACAAAGAGCAACTTGATGAGATGGTTTCGAATGCTAAAAGAAATCTGACATATGCAAAAACATACGTTAGTTCTTATAAAAGAGCCCTCAAGAAATTAGATAAGTTTTTGTAGCCCTTGCAACGCAAAACGCCCCGAGTATACGGGGCGTTTTTTAATTTCGTTTTTTGGCTCTGATTACCGAGCGTACTCGATGGTGCGCGTTTCGCGTATGACATTCACGCGGATTTCGCCAGGGTACTTCAAGTCTGCCTCTATTTTGCGTGCAATATTCATTGCAAGCTCGTGTGCAGCGAGGTCGTTTATCTCCTCTGGCTTTACAAACACGCGCACTTCGCGTCCGGCTTGGATGGCGTACGACTTTTCAATGCCGGGGAAACCATTTGCAATCGCTTCAAGGTCCTGAAGACGCTTAATGTAGTTTTCGACAGAGTCGCGACGAGCACCAGGACGGCTACCCGAGATAGCATCCGCCACCTGCACGATGATAGACTCCGGTGTTTCGTACGGATACTCCTCATGGTGTGCCTGCATCGCCTTGATGATAGCTTCGTCGACGCCGTACTTCATAAGAATGCGGCGGCCGATCTCGACATGTGAACCCTGCACCTCGTGGTCAATAGCCTTGCCGATATCGTGGAGGAGGGCACCTGCCTTTGCCACGGCGACATTCACCCCAAGCTCTTCGGCTATCATGCCGGCAATGTACGACATCTCTACTGAGTGCCAGAGGACGTTTTGACCATAGCTCGTGCGGTAGTGGAGACGACCGAGGATCTTGATGAGGTCAGGATGAAGGTTGATGACACCTGCTTCGTACGCAGCTTTTTCTCCCATTTTGCGCATGGTCTCGGCAATCTCTTTCTTTGCTTTCTCGACGAACTCTTCGATGCGCACGGGCTGGATGCGACCGTCGGCGATGAGGTTTTCGAGTGCAGTCTTTGCGATCTGGCGACGGACAGGATCAAAGGAAGAAAGCACGATCATACCCGGCGATTCGTCGATGAGGACGTCGACGCCCGACGCGCGTTCAAAGGCACGCACATTGCGCCCCTCTTTGCCGATGATCTTTCCTTTGAGATCGTCTGAAGGGATTTCTACCGAGGACGTCATCGCATCAGCACGCACCGTGTTGCCTACGCGATGAATGGCGGTCGTGACGATTTCGCGTGCTTTTTCCTCGAGCTTCTCTTCACCAAACATCTGAAGCTTCTGGAGGCGCACGACGAGGTCTTCTTCAGCGGTCTTTTCCATACGCGCAATCACTTCTGCTTTTGCGTCTTCTTTGGTCAAGTTCGCGACACGCTCGTACTCTTTGTCGATGTCAGCGGCACGCTCGTCGAGGCGAGCTTTGATTGCTTTCACTTCGTCGATTTTGCCCCGGGTCGCTTCTATTTGTGAGTCGAGGTCGATCTGGCGACTATCAAGATGCTCCTCCTTTTTCATGAGGCGCTCTTCGACTTTGAGTACTTTTTCTTCAAGTAGCTTTATTTCGCGAAACTTTTCTTCGCGAATCTTATTTGCCTCGCGCTCAGCATCTTTAATAATTTCGTCACGCTTTTCACGCGCAACAAGCTCACTTTGTTTAAGCTCGAGTTCGATGGATCCTTTCTGCGAGAGTGCTTGGTACTTGCGGCCGAAGTAGCCAATGAAGGCGCCGATGCCGAGTGCGACGATGATGGGTACTATATCTAAGTTCATACGTGTGGCCCGAAGGCCGGCACACGAAGCGTTTTCGTTCCGTCGCGTCTCAATACCAGTGGTGCGTATCAGGAGTCCAGTGTGCGACGGGGTCATGCTCAGCCGTGTCGGTCGTGCGGGTGGAATTTACAATGCGAATAACCCTGTTTGTTCACAATACCAGAGGAATTGGGAGGTGTCTAATGAGAATGAAAACCCCGCGCAGACCATAGGTCTGCGCGGGGTTTTCTGTGCGTTTGCTATTTGTACACTTCGTCCACGAGGCCGTACGTCTTTGCTTCCTGAGCGGTCATAAAGTAGTCGCGTTCCACATCCTTCTCGATCTTAGAAATTGCCTGACCTGTTGCTTTTGAGAGGATTTTGTTCAAGCGGTCGCGAGTCGCGAGGATGTGGCGTGCCGTGATCTCGATGTCCGTCGCCTGGCCCTGTGCGCCACCCCATGGCTGGTGGATCATGATCTCAGCGTTTGGAAGTGCGAAACGCTTGCCTTTTGCACCACCAGCGAGAAGCACTGCAGCACCAGACGCAGCGATACCCATACAGACCGTCGCGACGTCTGGCTTCACGTGGTTCATGGTGTCGAGCATAGCGAGGGTCGAGGTCACTGAGCCGCCAGGGCTGTTGATGTAGAGGTAGATATCTTTCTTTGGGTCTTCGCTTTCAAGGAAGAGGAGCTGTGCCACCACGAGGTTTGCCATGTGGTCTTCGATGCCACCAGTGACAAAAATGATGCGCTCCTTCAGGAGGCGCGAGAAAATGTCGAAGGCGCGTTCGCCAAACTGCGTCTTTTCGATGACCATCGGGACGAGCTGTGAATCGAGGGGAAGAATATTTTTGTCTTTCATATCCGCCTACTATAGAGCAAAACGACGAAAAGAAAAAGCCCGCAGCTTTTGGCTGCGGGCTTTTTCTTTTCGTCGACTTAAGCGAGTGTTTCGAGCATCTTGAGCACTGCTTCGTTTTGGAGTGTGCTTGCAACGTAGACACTGACGCGTTCTTCGTCGGCATCGGGGAACTGTGCTTTAATTGCCGCAACCTCCTGCTTCATCGCGTTTATGTCAGGCGTGATTGATTCTTTCTTTGCAATTTCACTGAGGACCAGCTGGAGCTTCACGCGCTTTTCAGCAGACGGTGTCCATTCTTTTTTCAAATCCTCGCGGGTCTTTTTGATGTGTCCGAGGTAGTCGTTCATGGTGAGACCAGCGCGGGTGATGTCGCTTTCCATTTCGCCAAACATCTGTGCAATTTCGCTGTCGATAAGAAGTGGTGGAAGCGTGACTTTTGTTGCATCAACGATACCGTCAATGATGGCGCCACGGCGCTTGCCAATGGCGTCCTTTTCTTTTTCGCTACCGAGCTGCTTGCGGATTTCCGCGAGACAGTCTTCTTTTGATTCAAAGTTACCAAGTGTCTTCGCAAGCTCGTCGGTAAGCTCGGGGAGCGGAAGCTTCGAGTAATCTTCTTCAGTATCCTCAGCAGTGTCGGGGGTAGGGAGGGTGAGACCGGCATCTTCAGCATCCTTTTTCTTCTGTGCCTTTGCCTGAATGCGCTCATAGGCCATTTTCTGGCGGAGGATGCGTTCGAGGGCATCCTGCACATCCTTGTCGGTCACGTCAATAGAAATCTTTTCACCATTTGCTTTGAGCGCAATCGCTTTGAAGTCGGGGAGGTCAAACTCAGGCATAAGGGTGACGGTGAGGACAAACTCGAGCGGGTTTCCTGGTGCAAGCTTCTTCATGGTGACCGATGGCGAACCGATGGGATTGAGCTTTTGCTCCTCGATGATGTGCGGGTAGAGGTGGCTGACTGTTATCTCAGCAGCTTCAGTCAAAATCGCCATTTCGCCTACTTTCTCGACGAGGATTTTCTCGGGAATGTGACCCTTGCGGAAGCCATCGAGGACGGCGTTTTCGCCAATAGACTCAAGCGCATACTTGCGGTGCGACGCAAGTGTTTCTGCAGGCACCACAACGGTGATTTCTGCCTCGCCGTTTCCTTTCTTCTCGACGGTTGCGCTGTATACGTGTGAGTGTCCGTGGTCGTGATGATGGGTATGTGACATATTATATGATGAAAGAACGTCAGTCTACGCATTTTATGAGGCGATTGCAACTTTTATGCGAGGGCGCCTACGGAGCGTGGATTTTTGTTTCAAATGAGTCAATTTCAGCACTGATCGCAGTCCATTCAGTGTCGAAGGTGTCGAGCTGCGTGCTCTCGATGTCTGCAGTAATGGCTCCTGGTTCGTCTGACGGACTCTGCGTTTGAAGAATAGAGACATCGGCAACAGCGCGCGGTGTTTCTGGCTCTGCGTTGTTGCGAGCGACAGGTGCAACAACTGGCGGCGGGGTATTTTTGTATGTAACGAGCGAGTAAAGACCATAGATGAGAAGCGCGCCAAGAAACGCGATGCCAAGTGCCTTTGGCAACCACTCCGAAACACCCAGCGCTTTCTCGGTCTGAAGTGTTTCGTCGTGAAGGGTCTCGGGTTCCATATTATTTTTTGCTGCGCGCGTTTGATGATGTGGCGGTCGTCGTTGCGTGTGACTCTGCTGCGGTTGTGGTCGGCGACAACGCGCGAGCAGCGCGAGCAAGTGCGTCTTTTGCGGTGGTGAGGTTTGCGTGAGCGTTTGCAATGCGTATGCCGAGGAGGCGAAGTGTATCATGGGGCACTGGAGCGTCGACGACTATGTCGATATCGCCATCGTTCAGTGTGCGAAGGATGTTGTCGGCAGCAGTGCGTGCTGTGTCGGCTTCGGCGAGCGCAGCTTCTACTGTGCTCGTGTCGCCACCCCTTGCTTTTATCTTTTGTATCCGAGAGTCGATGCGTGCACTGATATGTGCAAAGCGCCCAACGGTCGCCTGTCCACGATGCACAATATTTTCTAGAAGATTCTTAATGCGGATTTTTGTTTGAGGTGCGTAGCGCCCACGATGCTCTACGATACGTTCCTCCGAGACGGGTGTGCTACTGTTGGAACTCGGTGCAGTGACACTTGTCTGAGTACTACTGCTGGTATCAGCGACAGCCGATGAGAGTGGCACAGATAGCACATACACACTCATACAGAATATGAGCGCAGAAAGAAGTCGAGTGCGCGAAGTAAACATGCTACTAGTATAGAATACGAAACCCCCGCGGCCAAAGGCCGCGGGGGTTTCGTATGGTGTTCGTTGGTTCTTATTTTTTTGCTGCGATGTAGAGTCCACGAGCCTTTTCAAACGCTGCCTTTGCCGCGGCGGCATCTTCAAAGCCGCCGACTTCTACAACCTTGTTCTGCACTTTCTTGTAGGTGGCAAAGAAGTGCTCGATTTCCTTGAGGGTGTGTTTATTGATGTCAGCGAGGTCCTTCACGTCGTCGAAGCGAGGATCTTTCTTCGGTACAGCAATGATCTTTGCATCGCTCTCGCCGTCGTCGATCATGTTCATGATAGCGACGGGACGTGCTGGCACCAAGATACCTGGCATGAGTGGATACGTGGTAAGGAGCACGACGTCGAGTGCATCACCGTCATCCCAGAGTGTCTGTGGTACGAAGCCGTAGTCAAACGGATAGTCCTGTGCAGTGTGCATGACGCGGTCGAGCGCGATGATGCCGGTTTCCTTGTCGATCTCGTATTTGTTTTTCGAGAACTTTGGAATCTCAACGATGACGTTGAGGACGTCGGCGCTTCCTGGATCTACATCGTGAAGAAGGTTCATAGATATGTTTTGAAGAATAATTATTCTGCTTCAGCCTCTGGTTCAGGCGCAACGTCAGCGAAGGCTTCTGCTGCTTCTGGCTTTGCTTCTTTCTCGCCAACAGAAACGATGTCGATCTTGGTGCCGGTGAGCTTCGCAGCGAGACGTACGTTTTGTCCACCGCGACCGATAGCGAGTGACTGCTGGTCGGCAGCGACGGTGACGGTTGCGAGGGTGTGGCCGTCAGCATTTTCCTCACCGAGTGTCACGGAAAGTACACGAGCAGGAGAAAGTGCATCTTCGATAAACGACTTCTTGTTTTCAGACCACTCGATGATGTCGATCTTTTCGCCACCGAGCTCGCTCATGACGGTTGAGACACGAACACCGCGCTGACCCACGAGGGAGCCGACAGGATCGATGTGAGAGTCGGTCGAGTGGACCGCAATCTTCGAGCGTGAGCCTGCTTCGCGTGCAATGGCTTTCACGACTACAGCGCCACTCTGGAGCTCCGGAGCTTCAATGGCAAAAAGCTTCTCGAGGAAGTCTGGGTGTGAGCGAGAAAGCTTGATGAAGATGCCGCGGGGAGTTTCATCCACAGCAACCAAGAGTGCGCGGAGGCGCTCACCGGTGCGGTAGCGCTCGCCAGGAATCTGCTCATCGTAGGGCATCACACCGGTGACGCGACCGAGGTCGACGTAGAGGTTGCCACGCTCAAAGCGCTGCACATGACCCATGATAATATCTCCAGACTTCTGACCAAACTCCGCAAGCGCCGCTTCCTTTTCAGCTTCGCGGATCTTCTGGATGATGACCTGCTTTGCAGTCTGCGCCGCAATGCGACCGAAGTCTTCTTTTTGTTCGAGGGGGAAGATGAGCTCTTCGCCGAGCGCTACGTCTTTCTTTATGTAACGAGCGTCGTCAATGAGAATGTGCTTCTCCGGATCAAAACGAACACGAGCCTCGCCTTCAGCGACAACTGGGATAACAAGCTCCTCTTCTTTTTCACGGCGGCGTTCGCCACGACCTTCCGGTTTTTCTTCTTCTTCGAGGACAGGTTCGTCTATGCGGACCATGGTCTCGTCGACCACGATTTTCACCTGCTCAAACTCTGTCGTACCGGTCGCAATATCAAAATGCGCACGAACTATCTGACCGCGCTTTCCGTATTCTTTCTTGTATGCGGTCGCAAGGGACTGGCCGATTGCGTCGAGCATTTTGTCACGGCTGATACCACGCTCCTCGCCCATTTGGTCGATGACGGAGTTGATCACTTTAAGGTCAAACATATATTTGGGTATAAAAAATGCCGGCAGGTAGTGCCGACGTCGAGTAACAAATCGAGTATAGCAGGAGTGGGAGAAGTGTCAAATTACACCTCTCAAACTCGCGTCGTATTGACATACATTTTTTTGTACTGTACAAAGAGCTCAAACGTTCTTCAATTCATAGAGAAAGGATGATCCAATGCATTCATTTTGGAAGCGTTTCCAAAACTTTTGTACGACCACGGTCATTTTTTGCACTTGCTGGACTGCCTATACCAATCTTATTCCGAGCGTGCAAACACTTGGCGAAGCTTTTTATTTTGAGGCTGGTAATGAGCCGCTGCGGGGACAGCTTGCGATTGCGGCGGTAGTCTTTAACCGCATCAAAAGCCCCGAATATCCAAAAACAGTTGTGGCAGTGGTGACTGATGGCGCAAATCGTGGCAAGGGCTGTGACTTCAGCTATACCTGCGATGGGAAACCAGAAGCGGTGAAACGTTGGGACAGTTGGTTTAAGCTCCAAGCGTCATACGCCCTCGCAGGAACTGTCCTCGGTGTCTACAATACCACCGGTTACTACTACGACCCGACTGGTGGCGCGCTCACCTACCAAACAGTCGCTGGGAAAGATACCGGCTGGTTTGGACTCTTCAACAAGTGTGCGGTCATCGGCCAACACAAATTCTACTGCAAGAAAAAAGCAGCAACAATCACGGCGAACTCCTCGCCGTGATTTTTATATGCATCGTACTTTTCATAGAGGTTTGTCTACAGTCGCGCGAGCGAAGCTCGCGCGACTGCTGATATACTGTACTCATACGTGGGGAGGCGTGGCTCCTTATATGTGATATTTCTGTGCGAATCAAAGATGAACAACTAAAACGTTTCGTCATTGACTCCGGGCTTCTGCCGCGGAAAGACCTTGAGAGTGCCGAAAAAAAAGCACTCGAACAAAATGTACCTGTCTCGACCGTGCTCGTAAACGAGGGTTCTATTTCCATCGATGACCTTCGTCGCATCGAGTCATACGTGCTCGGTATTCCATTCATATCACTTGTTGAAAAGAAGGTTGATTTTGAGGTACTCTCGCTCATTCCTGAGCCGATTGCACGCACCCACAACATCATCGCCTTTAAAAAACACGATGACGCGCTCGAAGTCGCCATGCTCGACACTGCCGACCTGCCCGCTATCGACTTTATCAAAAAGAAGGTAGGACTGAAGATTTTGCCACGCCTCACCGACACTGAGTCGATGAAGTCGGTGCTCCGCCAGTACCAGAAGACACTCAAAGACGAGTTCGGTGACATCATTGTCAAAGAAACTGATGCGCTGAAAATAATCGCAGAAGAGTCCGGTGAGGAGAAAAGCGAGGAAGATCTCAAGAAAATGGCAGAAGACCTGCCGGTCGTGCGCATTGTCGACACACTGCTTCGTCACGCCATCATTCAAAACGCCTCTGACATTCACATCGAGCCTGCAGAAAATGAAATCATCGTACGCTACCGCATCGACGGCATTTTGCATGACGCGATGACATTGCCACGCCACGCGGGCTCGACCATCGTGGCGCGTATTAAGGTTCTCTCGAACCTGAAGCTCGACGAAAAGCGCCTTCCGCAAGACGGACGCTTCAAGATGGAAATGGAAGGGCAGAAGGTCGCATTTCGTGTCTCGGTGCTTCCGGTGTACTACGGCGAAAAGATCGTCATGCGCTTGCTCCGTGAAAGTCGCTCCGGCTTTAACCTTGAAGGTATCGGCTTTCACGGCAGTGGCCTCGAGCGCATTCACGAAGCAACAAAAGCTACCTCCGGCATCATTCTCATCACTGGTCCGACCGGATCGGGAAAAACCACGACGCTTTACACCGTACTCGATATTTTAAATACGCCAGATGTAAATGTGTCGACCATTGAAGATCCTATCGAATACCAAATGGCGCGCATCAACCAAACACAGGTGAAACCAGAAATCGGCTTTACGTTTGCTGCGGGTCTTCGCTCGCTTATGCGCCAAGACCCAGACGTCATCATGGTGGGAGAAATCCGCGATGAAGAAACCGCATCGCTTGCTATCAACGCCGCGCTCACGGGACACATGGTGCTTGCGACCGTGCACACAAACTCTGCCTCGGCGACCGTTGCACGCCTTATCGACATGGGTTCTGAAGCGTTTCTTCTCGTATCGACACTTAAGGTTGTCATCGGACAACGCCTTGTGCGAAAGATTGCTGACAACAAAGAGCAGTACAATCTCTCTGATGATGAGTACGCAACCCTTTCAAAGCACATTGACTTCGAGCGAGTTCTTAGCGCATTGAAAGAAGAAAAGATTGTTGATGGTCGCGCAACGTGGCGCACTATTCCTTTTTTTCGGCCGAAAAATGTGACCGAAAGTGACGATGGCTACAAGGGGCGTGTTGGTATTCACGAAGTGTTGCCAGTGAATGCAACCATCAAAGAGCTTATTGTGAAAAATGCGACTGCAGCTGACATTGAAAAGCAGGCAAAAAGCGAAGGTATGCTGACCATGCTTGAAGATGGCATTATGAAAGCTGCGCGTGGTATCACCTCGATCGAGGAGGTGCTTCGTGTTATCTCAGAATAATCATGGGACTTTTCACTTACAAAGGGACTGACACCGAAGGAAGACAGGTGACTGAAACTGTTGAAGCAACAGATCGTTTCACGGTATACGAAGTGGCACGGGCGAAGGGCCACACGGTGACTGCTGTTGAAGAGACCAAGAAACTCGCTGCGCAAGGCGCTTCATTTATCGACTCCATCCTCGCAATCTTTGGTTCGGTCAAGCAAGATGAGATTGTAATGTTTACGCGCAATCTTTCTGCGATGCTCAACGCCGGCCTCCCCCTTTCGCGCGCATTGTCTGTGGGTGAACGCCAAACGCGCAATAAAACATTTAAAGCAGCGCTTGGAGCCATCAATGCGCGACTCAATGAAGGTGTTGCATTTCACGATACCTTACAAGGGTATCCGCGTATTTTCAATCGCCTTTATGTTTCGATGGTGCGTGCTGGTGAAGAAGGCGGCACGCTTGCTGGTGCACTCGGTATTCTTGCTACACAGATGGAACGCTCATCAAATCTTAAAAAGAAAATTAAGGGAGCAATGATGTATCCGACCATCGTGGTGGTGGTAATGTTTTCGATTGGCGTACTGATGATGATTTACGTGATTCCTACGCTTACAAAGACCTTCAAAGAGCTGAAGACGACGCTTCCTACGCCGACGAAAGTGATAATCGCGCTCAGCGATTTTCTTGCGAATCACTCACTGATTGCGCTCGGGATAATGGTTGGTAGTATTGTCGCTTTTGTATGCTTGCTCCGTACGTACTATGGGCAACGAGCGTTTGACTGGTTCATTATTCATGTGCCGGTCATCGGTGTGATGGCAAAAGAAACAAATGCCGCGCGCACAGCACGCACGCTGTCGTCGCTCCTTTCGTCGGGTGTGGATGTCGTTGGTGCTATTACTATCACGCAGGATGTGGTGCAAAATTCGTTTTATAAAGCGGTACTGCTCGAGGCAGCAGTACGTGTCGAAAAGGGACGACCGCTGTCTGAAGTATTTATGGAGCGCGAAGATCTCTATCCGGTGCTTGTCGGTGAAATGATCGCTGTCGGTGAAGAGACCGGACAAATTGCAAAGATGCTTGAGCAGCTCGCGGTCTTTTATGAAAATGAAGTCGAACAAAAAACCAAAGATCTTTCAACAATTATCGAGCCAGTTCTTATGGTTGTCATTGGCGGTGCGGTGGGATTCTTTGCACTCGCGATGATTGCGCCAATTTACTCGATCTCGGATGGTATTGGATAGTTGGACATGCATTATTGTATGAGTACGCTTCGTAACACCGCCCTACGCACACGTGGCATGTCTTTCGTGGAGGTGCTGGTTGCTGCAGCGGTGATGGCTCTTGTGTTTGGTGGACTGATATCGGGTTTTCAGTATACGCTTAGTTTACTCACTCAAACACGCGCGCAGACGGGTGCACTTGCACTTGCAAACGAGCACATCGAATATGTTCGTTCACTCCCGTATGATTCAGTGGGAACGGTGCTTGGTATTCCGTCTGGGCAAATTCCACAAAATGAGACGGTCGTGCTGAATGGCATTACCTATAATCGCCGCACGTTCATCCAGTATGAAGATTCGCCAGCGGATGGTCTCGGTGTTGCCGATACAAATGGCATCACTGCTGATTACAAAACCATAAAGGTGGAAGTGTCGTGGACGTTGCGCGGAGCAGCTCACTCAGTTATTTTGGTGACCAGTGTGATTCCAAAAGGTATTGAGTCGACTTCGGGAGGCGGTACACTCATTGCAAATGTATTTAATGCAACCGCAGCACCAATCGCTGGAGCTGCGGTACGAATTCTCAATGCCTCTGCAACAAATCCTGTTGATGTGACTGCGTACACCGATGCAACAGGTCAGGTCATGTTTCCCGGTACACCAGCTGGCGGTGGGTACCAGATTATTGCATCAAAGCCAGGATACTCGACCGCACAAACATATACTGCAACGACGTCTAACCCAAATCCAAATCCCGCAAACGTTGCGGTTGTCGTAAGTGGTGTCTCGACGGTGAACTTTGCAATCGACCTGACGGCAACGATGACCGTAAACACGGTCGCACCGCCGTCGCTCTATCAAGCGGTCGATACCTTCACCGATGCGAGTAAGCTCGCGTCACAAGCTTCGACAACAGTTTCGGGTGGCGCGGTTATTCTCACAAGCTCTTCGAGTGTCTATGATGCTACCGGCACCGTGTATGCTACGACAACTGCTCCTGCCGGTCTGATTTCTTGGAACCGGGCACGCTTCACGCAGACACTTCCCCCAAATACCGGTATTGTCCTACATGTCTACCAGGTAAACGCATCGGGCACGCTCTCCCTTGTGCCTGACGCCGTACTTTCAAACAATGCTGCTGGTTTTACGAGCTCGCCGATTGATATCTCGGATATTCCTGCAGGCGCGTATCCACAGCTTGCACTAGGTGCGACGTTGTCGACCACGGATGCGTCGAGTACTCCATCGCTCCTGAGCTGGCTTCTAGAATATCAAGCTGCAAACGTGCCAATTCCAAATATTGCATTCACGCTCACCGGTACCAAAGCAATTGGTACTAACGGCGGTGGCGCTTCTATTCCAAAATATGCGACAACAACGTCCACGAACGCAGCTGGTACAACAGCTATTGGTAATCTTGAATGGGATACCTATGGCATTACAGTCGGTGGCGCCACTGGCTATGACATTAGTGATGTCTGTCCACAGTTGCCGATATCAGTTGCGCCAAATGAATCGACAACGACAACACTCGTACTTTCACCACATACAGCGAATTCACTGCGTGTGTACGTTCGTTCCGTGTCGGGTAGTCCACTGTTCGGTGCACAGGTTCATCTCACACGAAGTGGCTACGATGTTACCAAAACTGCCTCGGGGTGCGGTAATGCCTTTTTCTCCAATGTGTCATCTGCTGCTGACTATACACTCGTATCGCAGGCAGCTGGGTACCAAGATGACCTACTGACGAATGTGTCGGTGACGGGCGCTACGACGCTTACTATTACGATGACACCGTAGCTCGTATGAAACTTCGAGGATTTACATTCGTAGAAATGATAGTGACACTCAGTATTTTTTCACTACTTATTGTGGTTTTGTTCGATGTTATCGCTACGTTTTACCGAGTGAACGCGTACACGCTCGCACAGGCATACGAGGTAAACTCTGCGCGCCGTGGCCTCGATCTCATTATGCGCGATATGCGTGAGATGACGTACAGTGACACTGGCACCTATCCACTCGCAACGATGGGTACGAGCTCCATTGGTTTCTATAGCGATGTTGACCGCAACCAGAGTGTTGAGTATGTCAATTATGTCTTGTCAGGGACAACCCTCTATAAGTATGTGTATCACGCCACTGGCTCACCGCCGGTGTATGCAACCACTTCACCAGATACATATATTGTATCGGAGTATGTACGCAATAACACCCAAGCAACATCGACGTTTCAGTACTACGTAGACGGTGGCACTTTAGCATCGGCGACTGATACCGTTACCGATGTTAGGTATATCAAAACAACAATGATTATTAACGTCGATCCAGCGAGAACGCCTGGAGAGTTTACGCTCCGTTCTTCCACAGCGCCGCGCAACCTTAAGATCAATTTCTAATTCCTCCAGAAGGTATACTATATATATGATGCATAGCGTTCCTTCATCGTCACGTGGCTATCTGCTCCTCCTCATCCTTATTTTCGGAAGTGTGTTTTTTACGATCATGGTGTCGTTTACTACATTTGTGGTCTCGCAGAGTGTCTCCGAAGGACATAAAATAAGTCGCGAGCGAGCACTCAATGTTGCCGAAGCAGGACTCGACTACTACAAGTGGCATCTCGCTCATTTTCCAAATGATGTGACGAATGGTACCACGAGTCCGCAGCCATACATCATTCCTTACGAAGACCCCGAGCTTGGCCGCATTGGGCAGTTTGCACTCACGATCACAAGTAAGTCGGTATGTGGCGATCTCGCGTCAATCGATATTACGTCGACAGGTACGGTGGACGAAGCGCCAACAGTGAGGCGTACTGTCTATGGAAAATACGCACGACCGACGGTTTCTGAGTTTGCGTACATCATTAACTCAAACGTCTGGGCGGGTTCGGACAGAACTATTGTCGGTCCGTACTACAGCAATGGCGGTATTCGTATGGATGGCACAAACCTTTCTACGGTGTCGTCTGGCCTCGACACGTGGCAGTGTTCACCGTCGTTTGGCTGTTCTCCGACAACGACAAAAAACGGCGTGTTTGGTGCAGGTGTAAATAGCAATTTCTGGAGTTGGCCATCACCACCGATCAACTTCACCGGCCTTTCGGTCGACCTCGCAGCAATGAAAGCAAAAGCGCAGTCGAGCGGACAGTACTTCGCACCGTCAGGTGTGTATGGCTATCACGTCATCATAAAAAGCAATAATACGTTTGATCTCTACTCCGTAACAAATACTGCAAACGTCCTCGGATATACAACAGAAAATGGATGGCAGTACGAACGTAATATCATCACTGCGCAAACATTGCTCGGTAACTATCCAGTACCATCTGCATGTTCAGTGCTTTTTCTCGAGGATAAGGTATGGCTTGAGGGTGTCGTAAACACTAAAATGACGGTCGCTGCAGCAAATGTGACGACCTCCGGCATCGATCCAAGTATGGTGCTGGTGAACAACATAACCTATGGTACTAGTACTAATGCGGGCCTGCTGGCTATTGCAGAAAAAGATATGCTTGTCGGTGTTGATGTTCCAAACGACATGACACTCAAGGGAATTTTTGTCGCGCAAACGGGCCGCTTCGGTCGCAACCACTACTGTTCTGCTGAGTGTGACGGTACACATGCGGGCAGCGAGGCGTTGCCCGCAGCATACACTTCGTATGTCTTACGAAACTCGCTCACGGTGCAGGGTACCATTGTTTCAAATGGTCGCGAGGGTACAAAATGGTCGTCGGGCTCGGTGGTAGTTTCAGGTTTCCAGACGCGCAACAACGCCTATGATCGTACCCTCGTATCTGACCCGCCGCCCCTCACACCACATACGTCCGACACCTACAAATTCATTGAGTGGCGTGAACAACAGTAGCTGGTAGGTGCTGTGATACAATCGGAGGTATGAAAAAACCTTCACGAGCGACGTTTGTTATCGGCAATTGGAAGATGAATCCACGCACACTGCGCGAAGCAGAGAAGATCGCGACTGAGCTCGCAAAAAAATACGCGCGACCAAAAACGACGGTTATTCTTGCACCGTCGTTTTTGCATCTCAGTGCTGTGAAAAAGATTTTGAAGAAGCCCTACCTGCTCGCTGCACAAACGGTGCATGCGGGAGAGACGGGTCCGTACACTGGCTCGGTCTCTGCGCCAATGCTCAAAGAGTATGGAGTATCAGCATCGATCGTCGGTCACTCGGAGCGTCGTGCCGAAGGCGAAACCGATGCGACCGTAAATACACAAGTGCGCGCGCTTCTTGCGCAGGGCATGATGCCTATCATTTGTGTGGGCGAGCGTGAGCGTGACCACCACGGCAAGTACTACTCGTTTGTCGAGGCCCAAGTACGCGGAGCACTCGCTGGTGTGTCACGCAAAGATATCGCACGTGTGGTTATTGCGTACGAGCCGGTCTGGGCGATCTCTTCCGGTGACGGCAAGGGCCAGACTGCAACACCGCACGACGCACATGAAATGAAACTCTTCATTCAGAAAATTTTGGTCGAGCTCTATGGCCGCACCATCGCACTTCGTGTGCCCGTGCTCTACGGCGGCTCGGTGAATGAAACGACAGCACCGGTACTTATGAAGGATGGCGACATCGATGGCTTCCTCGTGGGTGGCGCAAGCCTCAAGCCCGATGCATTCGTGTCGATTATTCGGAGCGTTGAACAGGCAGGATAACGAGAACGTTTCTATGAAAACAATTGAAACACTGACAGAGCAGGAGTTGCGAGGAAAGAAGGTACTAGTGCGCGTCGGCTTCGATGTGCCGGTGGATGCAGGGGAAGTGACCAACGACTTCCGCATTCGCGAAGCACTGCCGACCATCGCGTATCTTACTGAGCGTGGCGCACGTGTCATTTTGATATCGCACATCGGACGCAAAAAAGAAGAAACACTTGCTCCCGTGCATGCAGCGCTTACGCACTATATGAAGGTAACCTATGTGCCTGCGCTCGTGGGTGAGCAGGTCGCCGCTGCAGTGGCGACACTCCACGATGGTGATGTGCTCTTGCTTGAAAATCTTCGTGGCAACGATGGCGAAACCGCAAACGATGAAGCACTTGCAAAGACACTTGCTTCCTATGCCGACCTCTATGTCGACGAAGCATTTTCGGTGGCGCATCGCGCGCATGCGTCGATTGTTGGTATTCCAAAGTTTTTGCCGTCGTACGCTGGCCTCGGCTTTGCGCGCGAAGTCGCAGAACTTTCAAAAGCGTTTACACCGACGCACCCGGCTATCTTTGTCATTGGTGGTGCAAAGTTTGACACAAAGCTTCCACTCGTGAAAAAGTTTTTGGCACTCTACGATGCTGTATATGTGTGCGGTGCGCTTGCACACGATGTGTGGCTCGCACGCGGCGTTGCGGTAGGAGCATCGCTTACGAGCGATGTACCACTTGAAGATGCCGATATTATTTCGTCGCCGAAAGTCATCCTTCCGGTCGACGTTCGTGTGCAGTCGATCGACGGTTCTGCGCACGACACCGTGCCAGGCCACATTGCCCCTACCGATTCCATCATGGACGCTGGTCCGCGCTCAGTGGACGCAATGCTCAGTGCACTAAAGGCAGGCGGTACGGTCCTCTGGAATGGCCCGCTCGGTTTTTATGAGCGTGGGTTTACCGCAGGCACCGAAGCTTTTGCAGAAGGTGTTGCAGACGCAGGAGTGCGTGCGATCGTGGGCGGCGGTGACACCGTTGCGTCTATCGAGTCACTCGGTCTCGACGAAAAGTTTACGCATGTTTCAACTGCGGGAGGTGCGATGCTTGAGTTTCTAGAAAAGGGTACGCTGCCGGGTATTGAGGCACTTTCCTAACACGTCCGCTGCGCTGGTTGCGGATTGCCTCGTTTCGTATATAGTTTCTGAGAACTTGTTATTTGATTCAATCTTACAGAGAGGACGTACAAATGGAATATAAAAATCCAACCCCTGTCGTTGTGGGACTTGTGTTTGTTGAGCGCGAAGAAATTGTCGTCATACGAAGAAGTATTGAACCACATAAAGGTGGCCTTGCATTGCCGGGTGGTTACGTTGAGTTGGGTGAAGATTGGCGAACTGCGTTGCAACGTGAAATCCGCGAAGAGGCACAGATACGCGTCTCCACTGACCCAGAACACATGTCAGTGCACGATGTGCACAGTACTCCAGACGGGAGTAAGATTCTAATCTTTGCAAAGATTAGTACGTATGGTGTTAAAAAAGTTCTGAAGTTCAGAAGGAATAAGGAAGTTTCGGAACGACTTTTTTCCAGAGTGGATTTCTACTCTTCACCAAATCTTTGTTTCCCATGCATAATGCCGCGGTTGAAAAATTTCGAAAAACAATCACTTTCGAACAACAACACCCAGGAGGGTGGTGACCCAAGCCCGAACATGAGTATTCATGTTCGGGCTTTTTTGTTACCATGAGTCATTCTTTATGACCGCATACCATCCCGTTACCGAAAAAATCACCACGCTCCTTAGTGAGCGTGGTGTGTGGTTTGAAACCTTTGAACACGCACCTGTACGCACTTCGGAAGAAGCTGCGGCGATGCGCCCTGAGTACTCGCTCGCACAAGGCGCGAAGGCACTCATCATTCGTGCGAAACGCGGCGGTGAAAAATTTTTCGCACAGGTGGTCGTGCCGGGTGATCAAAAGTTTAATACGAAAAAATTAAAGAGCACGTTTGGGCTTTCTGATGTTCGCTTTGCTACGGAAGACGAAGTGCATACCATTACGGGCGGTGTACTTCCGGGTGGTGTACCACCATTTGGAAATCTCTTTGGTCTTGCGGTCTACGCTGACCTCGGCATCTTTGCAGATGAGAAAATTATTTTCAATGCCGGCGACCGCGCGTTTTCTGTCGGCATGTTGTCGCGCGATTATGATGCTGTGGTCCATCCAGAAAAAGGCGATATCTGTGCGTGATAACACTACGCAAACGCGCTCCCTTAGTGGAGCGCGTTTTTTATTTTGTCTGCAACGGCTTTGAGCTCATCGTTCGACGCTTCGTTTCGCGGAAGCAAAGTCATCGTTTCAGATGGGCAAGGGTAGAGTCGCACATGAACATGCGGCACTTCAAATCCTTCCACGATGACGGCAGTGCGGACGGTCTGAAATGCTACATCGAGCGCTTTGGCCACGCGCTTTGTGGTCTGCATCAGTGCTGCATATTCGTTGTCATCGAGGTCAAAAATATACGGCACCTGTTTCTTTGTAATGACGAGCACTTGTCCTTCCATGGATGGAAATTTATCAGGAATGACGATGGTGTGTTCGTCTTCATAAATAATCTCCGCAGGAATTTCGCGCTTGATGATTTTGGTGAAAATGGTGTCGCTCATGCGACTACTATATCACTTGGGTTTCTGGGGGTATACTATCCACTCATGGCTACCTACGAACTCTCGCACCCTATTTCTAGAGAAGCCGATGCTGCGCTCGCTTCATATCATCCTGTCGTTCGTCAGCTCCTCTTCACCCGCGGTATAGAGACCGCGACTGCCGCCGACGCGTTTCTCACCGTGTCATACGACGGTCGCCACGACCCCTTCCTCATGACCGATATGGGACACGCAGTCGCGCGTGTCCTTTACGCGATGTCGAACAACGAACACATCGCCATCTGGAGCGACTACGACTGCGACGGCATCCCTGGTGCAGTGCTGTGGCACGACTTCTTCTCGACAGTTGGCTACACCAATTTTGAAAACTACATTCCGCATCGCCATAACGAGGGCTTCGGTCTCAACACACCGGGCATCGATGCGCTTGCGTTCCGTGGCACCACCCTCATGATCACGCTCGACTGTGGTATTTCAAATGTGGAGGAGGTTGCATACGGAAATGAGAAAGGCATCGACACCATCATCACCGACCATCACGAGCCCGGTGCCACGCTGCCGCCAGCGCACGCCGTGCTCGACCCAAAGCGCGACGACGCCTACCCCGACAAAAATCTCTGTGGCACCGGTGTGGCATGGAAGCTCATTGAAGGGCTCATCGCCCGTGGCAACTTCGCACTCGCACCAGGTGCAGAGAAGTGGTGGCTCGACATGGTCGGCCTTGCAACGCTCGCCGACATGGTGCCACTTGTTGGTGAAAACAGAATCCTCGCGCGCTTCGGTCTCACCGTCATGCAGAAGACAAAGCGTAAAGGACTCCGCGAACTCTTTCGCGCGCAGCGCCTCGATCCACGCATGGTGACCGAAGACGACATCGGTTTCACGATCGCGCCGCGGGTCAATGCCGCATCGCGCATGGGCAAGCCGCACGATGCGTTTCACGTCTTCACTGCAAGTACCGACCTCGAAGCAGCCACCGGCGCCGCGCACCTCGAGCGCATCAACAACGAACGCAAAGGTATGGTGGCAGCGATGGTAAAGGACGCGCGGAAGCGCCTCGCACTTCGTGAGCAGCACCCCGTCATTGTCTTTGGTGACCCGGAGTGGAAGCCATCGCTCGTGGGCCTCGTCGCAAACACACTCGCCGAAGAGCTTCACGCACCGGTGTTCATTTGGGGCCGCGATGGCAGCGGTGTCCTTAAGGGTTCGTGTCGCGCCGGCGGCAGTGGCAGCGTGGTACGTCTCATGGAACACGCAAAGGATTCGTTCATAGAATTTGGCGGACATCACGCCGCGGGAGGTTTCGCAGTCCGTGAAGAAAAAGTACATGAGCTTGACGCAGCACTCGTCCGCGCGTACGAAGCCTGTGCCACAGACTTTTATGATACGTCTGCAAAATTCGTCGATGCCGACCTCGACATCACCGAAGTCACTGATGCGCTCTATAGAGAACTCTCAACACTCTCACCTTTTGGGGTGGGGAATGCCAAACCACTATTCCGGTTCCGCGCAGTCACACCACGTGAGGTGAGTGTGTTTGGAAAGTCTAAGGAACACACAAAAATTATTTTTGAAACACCACGTGCCACACTTCCAGCCATCGCATTTTTTAAAACTCCCGATGCCTTTTCTGTGACACTCGAAAAAGGGAGACCGGTCGACCTCATTGCACACATTGAAAAATCTTTTTTCATGAACCGCCCAGAGCTTCGGCTTCGCATCGTTGATGTCGTATAGAAAACGGACTTCCTCGAAAGGAAGTCCGTACGTGTTTGTTACGCTGGAACGAATTTTCCAGCGTGCTGTGTGTCCGCAGTAATGAGCTGCTCCCGTGCGAGTTCTCTGAATGTCTCAACGGTAATGATGAAGCATTCACCAGGAAGTACAATACGCCATTCTTTTTCGCCGTAGCGCTCGAGGAACGTACGTCCCTTCGCACTCGTATCATCATCAAGAATATTTTTTGCTTCCTCGAAAGCAACCGTCCTCATTTTTTGTACCACGATGACCTCCTAAAGTTTGATCAGTTGCATAAGCGGCAAGACACCACCACCGGCGGTGACCAAGAATCCATTGCCGTCTGTGTCAGAGAAACAAAATCCCCGAGCATTGTGGTCGGGTGAATGCGGATTGTACGCGACATTGTAGCCGTGCGCCGTAAAGGTGCAGTGAGGAGAATGCCGGTCAACAATCAGCTGACGACAAAGGCTTTCGCGTTCTGTGTCGATTGCAGACCACTCGTCGATTCGGTCCGGATCGACTTCAAACTGTCCACGCCACATACTTTCCACAAGCCATCCATCGTTAATGAGTTTCTCGATGAGACCATTTTTGACGCTGTGGGTACTGCCACCACATCGCAACGATGTTTGGTCTCGGGTAACCATGCGCGAACCACGCGCATCGCGCACGCGCACCAGTATGCGCACGAGTTCGTGACCATCAAGTATTTCGGTGTTGTTCATTGGTACCTCCGCAATGTTCAAAAGTCTGCCACAACCGTACACGTAAAAAACAACATTGTCAATTTTCCGAAAGTAGTCGGGAAAACCAATACGCGGTATACTCGAGACATTATGGAAACATGGACATGCTTCACCGACGGCGGCGCACGCGGCAACCCAGGCCCGTCAGGTATCGGCGTGGTGATGCTCGACCCCAAGGGTGAGGTCGCGGGAGAGTTTAATGCGTACCTTGGAAATGGCACCAACAACTACGCAGAGTATGCAGCGGTCGTCCTCGCATTAAACGAGCTGAAGAAAAAACTCGGCAAGAAAACAAAAGACGTCGCCGTACACATCAAGCTCGACAGCGAGCTGGTACAGAAGCAGCTCTCCGGCATCTACCAGATTAAAGAGATCTCACTCATTCCGCAGTTTATCGAGATACACAATCTTCGTGTGGCAAATTTTCCAAAGCTCACCTTTGAACATATCCCGCGCGCAAAAAATAAAGAAGCGGACCGCCTTGCGAACGAAGCAATGGATCGTGGTAACTAAACTCCTATGAGCGCGCCAGCTGCCTCACCACTTGTAACACTCACGCATCACGCACCTGCACAAAAAGCAGTGAGCCAAAGCTCACTGCTTTTTTATGCCGCAGTGCTCGGCTTTTTCTTCGGCATTGCTGCGGCATCGTCTGCTGCAGTGTCACTTGGCACTGCGCTCGTGTGCGGGGTACCAGCGCTCGCGTGTGCGGCACTCTACGCGCTTTCGCGCGAGCGGGTGTACCTTGTGGTTGCCGTGTTTGGTGTGTGTGCTGCACTTGGCCTCGCACGCTATGCGCTTCTCGACATCGGTACACCATATGCACTCGCATCGTTTGAAGGACAACACGCCGCGCTTGCGGGCACCATCTGCGCCGAGCCCGACCGTAGGGAGAAAAATACGCACCTCACACTGTGCGTAGCACAAGCAAACGAGAAAGCTGCAGACGGGACGGTGCTCATCTTTGCAGATCGTCTTTCAAAAATTGCATACGGCGACCGCGTGCGTGTGGAAGGAGCACTCACACCACCCGCACCATTTGAAACGGAGTTCGGCCGCACGTTCAATTATCCAAAGTATCTCGAAGCACAAGGCATCACGGAGACGATGTCGTTTGCGCACATCGAAAAGGTGGGCGACGGCGCAGGGAATGCACTCATTGCGTATTTGATTTCATTCAAGCGTACGGTGAGTGACAGCATCGACCGCGCGCTCATGCCGCCGGAGTCGGGCCTCGCGCTCGGGCTCCTCCTCGGCGAGAAGCAGGCGCTCGGTACGGAGCTCCTGCGCTCGTTTCGCAATGCGGGCCTGATCCACATCGTGGTACTTTCTGGGTACAACATCTCCATACTCATCGAAGCACTTTTGTGGAGCTTGGCATTTTTGAGTATCCGTCCCCGCGCGCTCATCGCCCTCGCTTCCATCGCGCTCTTTGTGCTCATGGTCGGCCCGTCCGCCACCGTCCTCCGCGCCGCACTCATGGCGGCGCTCGGGCTCTTCGCGCGCGTCACCGGCCGCACCTACGACATCATGCGCGCACTCCTTCTTTCTGCAGTGGTCATTGTGCTATGGAACCCTCTCCTCTTTGCATACGACCCGGGCTTTGCACTTTCGTTTCTTGCCACACTCGGGCTTGTGCTCATTTTGCCCATACTCGAAACATACGCAGAGCGCATCCCTTCGCGTTTTGGTGCAAAGGAGATAGCACTCACGACCATCGCCACCCAGCTCATGGTGCTGCCATACCTCGCGTACACCATGGGCAGTGTGTCGCTCGTCGCGCTCATCCCGAATATGCTCGTGCTTCCGGCTATTCCGCTTGCTATGTTGCTCTCGGGTTTCGTTGGCGCGCTCGGTACCTTCGCGCCGCAGCTTGCGCTTCTCTGCGGCTACCTCGCACAGCTCGTGCTGACCTACGTCATTACGCTCGCAACATTTTTCGGCAACCTGCCCTTTGCAACGGTCACCCTTCCGGTGTTTCCCATCGTGGTACCAGTCGCGCTCTACATCGGCTACGCACTCTTTTTCTGGTATCGCTCGCTACAAAAAAAACGCCCGCCACAAGCAGTGAAGCCTGTGGCGGACGTTTTTCCTTTTTAAATAATTTAAGTCCGTCGAAGTGTCACATTCCGCAACCATAAAAATGCCAGCTCATTTTTATTACGGCTTCGGCAAATACTTTTGTGTATCCTCACAAAAGGCCAGCTATTTGCCTGCAGATGTTTGCTTCACGTGACACCTCGACGTCTGCGCGCGTTACACAACCTTCGCGAGACGAGCTTCCACCACACCCCAGTTGAGGTTGGCGAAGAATGCCTCGATGTACTTTTTCTTTTCAGACGGCGCGTAGTCGAGCATGTATGAGTGCTCCCACATGTCGAGTGCGAGGATTATTTCTGCAGTTGCGAGCTGACCGAGGTGCTGCTCGTCGACCCACGCGGTAGCTAAGCTCTTGGTGTCGCGGTCGAAGTAGAGCATTGCCCAGCCGATGCCGCGAGTCATAGCGATGCTCTTGAAGTACGCAAGCCATGCGTCGAAGCCCATACCTTGCGCTTCGATCATGGTCTTCAGCGCTCCGTCGCGAAGTGCTACCGCACCACCCTCGAGCTGCTCAAAGTACCGCTCGTGGTTGCGCATACCACCCCACTCGAAGCCAAAGCGACGACGCATCTCCATGATAGGGTATGCATTTTTCTCAGGGTCTGCGCTCATCTCTGCGATCTTCTCGCCAATGAGGTTTGCGTGCTTTACGTAGCCTTCGTACAGCTTGAGGTGCTCTGCGATGGTCTTTTCCGAAATGCCCGCAAGTGCCGGAATGGTGAACGTTTTTGCCGTGTATGTCATATATATAGAATGATTAGGATTACTGTGCAGTGATTGTATCACAGGAGCCCTAAGTGCACGGCAGCACCCCCGATAGGCAAAACCCCAAGAAATAGGTATGCTTTGATATATGGCAAACGCCAATCTTACAAATGCTAAGCGTGCTAAGAACGACGAGTTTTACACGCAGTTTTCTGACATCCAGAAGGAAATCGAGGCGTACCTTGAGTACGACAAAAATACATTCAAGGGCAAGGTGGTGTACTGCAACTGCGATGACCCATTCGAGAGCAACTTCTTCCGCTACTTTGTGCTCAATTTCAAACGACTGGGACTCAAGTCACTTATCACCACGAGCTATAAACCCTCGCCGGTCGCCAACACGCAGCTCGGGCTTTTTGGTGACGACAAGACGCTTGAGCCGGCGAAAGGACGACCAAAGGTTACGGCAAACAAGTTCATCATCAACGAAGTGGGTGATGTCGATGGTGATGGCTCTTTCACGCTCGCTGACATTGCAGAGCAGCTCAAGGCAAACAAAAACAACGAGTGGGCGCCACTTGAAGGTGATGGCGATTTTCGAAGCGAGGAGTGCGTGGAGTTACTGAAGCGTAGCGACATTGTCGTCACCAATCCTCCATTTAGTTTAATTCGCGAGTACGTTAAACAGATTTTTGATTATAACAAAAAGTTTCTTATTATCGGGACTTTGAGCGCAATAACATATAAAGAAATCTTTCCATTGATTAAAGAAAATAAGCTATGGCTTGGTCATGGTTTTCATGCAGGTAATGCATATTTTGCAACACCAAATGCGAGAGGTGATTTTGCTTCAGGTGTTTATGATGCTAATACTGGTCTTGTAAAGTTCCGTAATTGCCATTGGTTTACAAATCTTGATCACGGTCGCCGCCACCAAGAGCTACCTTTGATGACAGTCGAGGACAACCTGAAGTTTAATAAGAAGATGCAGGGGAAAACTACCTATGATCGTTATGATAACTATGATGCTATCGAGGTTCCTTTTACAAATACAATACCCAGTGACTACGATGGGATAATGGGCGTGCCCATTAGTTTTCTTGATAAATATAACCCTGATCAATTTGAAATTATTGGAATGTGCGAGAACGAGGATTTATACAAACAAAAAACTCGAGTTTACACTTCTGCAGAATGCAAGCAGGCTTACTTAGATAAGTTTGGAAAAAGGGGAACGTATGATTTGAATGCGAGCGGTGTAATCATTCGTAATGGGTTGAGAGAGAAGGTTTACCAGCGAATTCTGATTAAACACAAGAAGAAATAATATGAAAACAATCCTAAAAACAGATATCACCATTCGCGAAGTCATCGATGGTTTTGAATACAACGAGCTGGAGGGGA
>Ga0228698_1000313_pt1 | contig 41125 bp, 53 predicted proteins | sample McNCre117_Aug_MG_FD_178015 | JGI IMG/M metagenome (GOLD analysis project Ga0228698, IMG submission 178015) | Freshwater microbial communities from McNutts Creek, Athens, Georgia, United States - 1-17_Aug_MG | ecosystem: Environmental > Aquatic > Freshwater > Creek | place: USA: Georgia... | reverse complement strand
GAATCTGAAGCGGCCTGCCAGCACGCGCGCGCCCGGACGCGAGCATGCGAACGCCCCGCCCCTCGGGTGAGAGGCGGGGCGTCGCGGTTGGTGCTACTGGCCGAGCACGATCATCGTCGGCTCGGTCGGCTGCGCCGTGGCCTTGCGCGACCGCTTCGGCGCCGGGGTGGCGTCCGGGGTGGCGTTCACGAGGGCGTCCACCCGCGCGACCTGCGCCACGAGCGAGGTCCACGCCGCGCGCACGTCGTCGTTCCACCGAGTCGGGTCGATCTTCTCGCCGTCGATCTTCGCGAGTCGGGCCGAGACCTCAGAGAAGATCTTCGCGTAACCGGCGCGCTCGACATCGACCACGTGCGTCTCCTCGGCGCCCTCGGGCTGCGCCGCGCGCGTCGCCTTGCGCTCGGTGGCGTCACCCTGGACGGCGGCGACCACGGCAGCGACGAAGGCCTTACGCCCCTTGACCGAGCCCAGCGAGCCCGCGTGCTGGGCGATGATCGAGTCGCGCTTCTCGGCCTTCACCTGCTGGCCGAACGACACGCAGATGGCAGCGAACGGACGTCCGGCGACGTCGATGTCCGCGTTCGCGCCGAGCATGCCGAGCAGATGCCCGGCGACACAGAGCGCCGTGACCTGGGCAGGCGACACGCCGAGCGCGGTCGCGATGGCCGACTTCTCCGACTTGCCCACGCCGATTCCCTCGGCGTGGGCGTACGCCACAATGGCGAGCACGCCGCGCAGGTTGTCCGAACGCTTGCCGGACGCGGCGCCGTCGGCGAACGACAGGCCACCGGTGCCGCCGAGTGCCTTGGACGCGGCGGAGAGGCTGGCGTCGGTCGGACGGGACGCCGTGGCCTTGGTCACGATGGCCGAGACCATCGCCTTGGACGCCTTGGCGGTGGTGGCCTTGGTGGTGGTGGCCGGGGTGGTGGTGGTGGTGGACATGATCGCTCCTCGTGCTGGGTGGCGGGGCCCTGTGCCCTGCCGATGGAGCAATCAAACCGCACCTCGGACGTTGTGTCAAATCGGTCGGACGGCGTGTCGGATCCGCTTCAGAATCTGAAGCCAGCCAGCCACCGGAGCGACCGAGCGACAGGCCAGCCAGACGGGGCGAGAGGGCACCTACGCCGCTTCAGAATCTGAAGCGCGACCCATCCGCCCACCGAGCCAGCCGGGCGACCGAGGAGCCCTTCCTGTCTCCCTGGTATCTCTACCCTCCCACTAGGGAATGGCTGCCCTGGGGTGGCAGGAGAAACGTGCGCCGCGCCACGCGATGCAAACCCACAACCGTTGCACTCCTACACTTATTGCGTACACACGCAGATATGCAGGTCAGAGGGCTGACCGGGGTGCTGCCGAGGGCGGGCAGGCCCCCTTAGGGGGTGTATCTCGACGGCACATCTCCGTCACAAGCCTGTCCGAGCCCTTGACAGGACGCATATCCCCGGTCATCGTGGGGATATGCCAACAGCGCAGCCGAAGATCCTGCTCGTGCTCGACGCTGAACTGCTGGAGGCTGTGGATCAGGTGCGCGGTGACGGCTCACGGTCGGCGTGGGTGCGGGCGGCGATGAGGAAGGCGCTGGAGGTGGATGGTCATGGTGATCGTGCTGGCGAGGGAGCAGGCGGAGACGCTCGCGCAGATGGCGGCGGACCTCGACCTGGACCCGAGCGTCCTCGTCGAGCACCTGCTGTCGGACCGGCTCGCTCTCGCGGGCGCGCACAGCCTGTGGAGCGAGTGACCGACGCGGTGCCGTTCAACTTCGACGACGAGGTTCGACGGCAGTTGGTGGCGAACGTGGTCGCCCAGCAGAGCGCCGAGATCGACGCGACCCTGAAGGCCGCTTCAGAATCTGAAGGCAGGCGGCACCTGCACAGGTTCGTCGCGATCGAGCCGTCGGGCGCGGTGCAGGGGACGGTGCGGTACGTGCAGGGGAAGAAGCAGACGCTCGCCCGGTGCGAGTGCGGGCTGGAGGCGTGGCGATGATCCCGCTCGCTCTGCCGGGGTTCCAGGATCCCGACGCCGAGGTGACGCTCCCCGGCTGGGTGTGGAACGACGTCCTCGCGGAGATCCGGCGCATGCAGCGGCGCGAGTGCGCTGAACCGGATGCTGTGGTAGTCGCTCGCCCGACCGAGTAGCGTGACCGGTGAAGGATCCGACTATCGGAGGTTGCCGTGTTCACCCTGCCCTTCTGGAAGGCGACCGCCGAGCGCGCGGTCAAGAGCGCGGCCCAGGGCGCCGCCGCTGTGTGGGGGATCGCCCAGTTCACCTCGCTCGACGTCGTGTCGAGCACAGCCGAGGCTGCGGGCCTCGGTGCGCTGTTCGCTGGCGTACTGTCGGTGCTGATGTCGCTCGGCTCGGGCGCCCTCACCGACGGCGGTCCCTCGCTGACGAACAGCGAGACCCTCGCTCCGCCGAAGTAGTCCACCGATGGGGGGACGACTCATGGTCGACGTCGATCTGTCACCGTGGGCATCGGGGGCCACGATCGCTGCTGCGGTCTTCTCGATCCTGGTGGGGATCACGGTCGGCCTGTGGGCGCTGAACAAGGCGCTGAGCGCGCGCTTCGACAAGAACGCGAAGGACGTCAGCGAGCGCTTCGACAAGCAGGACGACGAGCAGGAGCGCTTTCGAGCGGAGGTTCACGAGATCGTGGAGAGCCTCCAGGCCACCGACCGGGACCACGATCGACGGCTCACCCGCGTCGAGACCCGGATGGACGAGCACGACAAGATCCACTCCCGGACCTGGGTAGCGCCGGACGTGGCCCACTGATGGGCGTGTACCGGCGCAAGCCGCAGACCGTCGAGGCGCGCCAGGTGAGGACCGACAACCTGGCGTCGCTCGCCCACTGGACCGGGGGCCAGGTCGCCACGATCCGCAACGGCAATCTCACCCTCCACTCGCTGCGTGTGCGACGCTGGGAGCAGCAGTACGCCTACGTCGGCCAGTGGCTCGTGCGCGACGCCGACGGCCGCTTCACCGTGATGAGCGACGCGGAGTTCCGCGCCGAGTACGAGGAGATCGAGTGACCGCGATCAAGGTCTTCATGGCCGACCCGAAGCACGACGACAAGGTGATGGACGCCGCCGCCCGAGCGATGGCCGAGGCCGACGCGAAGTGCCTGCGCTCCGGGGTGTTCATCATCGACTTCGCGGACGCGACCGTCATCGGGATCTCCGAGAAGGTGCCGCCCTACGAGTTGTTCCACGCCGAGCGCCCGATGGAGAACAGCATCCTGGCGGGCGGCTTCGGTGCGGCGACCCCGTACCCGTGGGACGAGCCCTGGTCGCCGGGGAACTCCATCGAGGACACGATGGCCGAGATGTTCAGCGCAGACGAACTGCGGCTGATCGAGGATGACACCCAGGAACTGAAGGAGGCGCGTGAGCATGGCTAAGAAGGCGTTCGTCCCGTTCGCGAAGAAGGGTGCTGCGAAGAAGGCTGCGCCCGCGAAGAAGGCTGCGGCCAAGAGCGGCGGCAAGGGCAAGGCGTGCTGATGAGCATCCACGACGAGATCGACAACCGGATGTCCTACCACCCAGTCACCGACGCGACGAAGCCGCTGTTCGAGGCCAACCGCGCCGAGTTCCTGGCGCTCGCCCACTCGGTCGCCGACCGCATCCCGGCTGGTCGCCACCAGTCGCTGTGCCTCACGGCGCTCCAGGAGGCGCTCATGTGGGCGAACGCTGCGGTGGCGTGCGACACGCCCGCCGATGCGTAAGGTCGAACTCAACCGCTGGGAGCGGTACTTCGAGGCGCGCAACGCGGGCTTCGGGGTCGAGGACGCTTGCCGCAAGAGCAAGATCAGCACGGCGACCGCCTACCGCTTCGAGCGCAACGACCCGGCCTCGTCGGGGATCGAGGCGGCGTCCATCCTGGGCGTCACCTCGGTCAACGGCAACCTCGTCGATCAGCCGCTGTCCGAGGACGCCCTGCGCGCCTTCGAGGACTTCGCCTACTTCCGGATGCGGTACTTCGGTCGCAAGTCGATGCCGTGGCAGGAGCGCGCCGCCTACGACGCCCTGAAGGCGCTGGAGACGCCCGACCGCGAGTACCTCGTCATCAACTGTCCGCCCGGTTCCGGCAAGAGCACGCTGTTCACCCACGACATCCCGGTGTGGCTGATCGTCCGCGACCGGGCCATCCGCATCCAGATCGGCTCCCGCACCGAGCGCCAGGCGCGGATGTACGTGGGCCGCATCAAGAAGTCGCTGGAGCGCGACGCGCCCATGCGCGCGGATGCCGACTCCCTGTCGCGGGGCATCGCCTTCGACGCGGTGGCCGCGATCCAGGACGACTTCGGCGCGTTCAAGCCCGAGGGACGTACCGACCTGTGGCGCGCTGAGGCGCTCGTCGCCCGCCAGTTGGACGGCGTGTCGCTCGACGACAAGGAGCCGACGGTCTCCGCGTGGGGCCAGGACTCCGGCTTCCTCGGCGGTCGCTTCGACCTCGTGATTTGGGACGACCTCGTGGACCGGAAGAACTCGAAGACGGTCGAGTCGAAGGAGTCCCTCACCGAGTGGTGGAGCACGGAGGCCGAGACGCGCCTGGAGCCCGGTGGGGCGCTCATCCTCCAGGGGCAGCGCATCGCGGCGCAGGATCTCTACAAGTACGCGCTCACCCAGCGGAACCTCGACGAGTCGCCGAAGTACCGGCTCGTCAAGTACCAGGCGCACGACGAGGCGCGCTGCGTGCTGGAGCACGGCACCGACGCGAAGGCGTGGCCCGACGGCTGCCTGCTCGATCCGCACCGCCTCCCGTGGAAGTTCCTGGAGGGCATCAAGGTCAACAACCCGCGCACGTTCGAGGTGCAGTACCAGCAGGAGGACGGGTCCAACGTCGACGGCCTCGTCGACCCGGCGTGGATCGTGGGCGGCGTCGACCAGTTCGGCTACCACGCCCCCGGCTGTCTCGATACCCAGCGGGTCTGCGGGATCGTCCCCGATCACGTCAAGGACGGCTGGTCGTTCATCACGGTCGACCCATCTCCCTCCGAGTGGTGGGGAATCATCTGGTGGGTCTACGACCCGGAGACCGGCAACCGCTACATCATCGACATCGTGCGGCGGCGGCTGTCCGCCGACCAGTTCTTCACCCTCGACCTGGAGACGTTCGAGTTCTCCGGCGTGCTCGTCGACCTGTGGAAGCGGGGTCAGGAGCAGGGGGCCCCGATCCAGATGGTCATGGTCGAGGTGAACGCGGCGCAGCGGTGGCTCCTCCAGCAGCCCCACGTCCAGCGGTGGATCGACGCGACCGGGGTGAAGATCGTCCCCCACACGACGACGGTCAACAAGAGCGACCCGAAGTACGGCGTCGAGTCGGTCGGCGACTTCTTCCGCCAGGGGAAGTGCCGCATCCCGCACGGCTCCCCGACGACCCGGACGACCGTCGAGCCGCTCATCACGGAGTTGACGCTCTACCCCGACTCGGACACCACCGACCTCGTGATGTCGACCTGGTTCCACACCCTCGCGGTGAACAACCACTACACCCGGAAGGGCGGCATGCTCTACCGCCGACCGGTCCCGGCCTGGATGTCGGGCGGGGGGCGCCCGGATCAAGTTCCCCGCGGACTCTCGTATTCGACCCGATGAGCCCTACTCTGTCCCTAGGTGACCCGGCCACCGTCAAGCGCCGCGCCGTGACCGGACCCATCCCGAGAGGGACGACGTGAAGACAGCGGACGAGGTTCTCTCGCTCTACCTCCAGCGCCGGGAGTTCTACCAGCCCCTCCAGGCTGCGCAGGCCAGCATCGCCGCGATCTACGACGGCGAGGCCCTGGTGCAGTTGCCGGACATGGGCCGGGACGAGCCGTCCTCGGTGCCGAACCTTCTCGCGCAGGGCATCGACCAGATGGCCGGACGCATCTCGTCGGTCATCCCCCAGGTGACGTTCACCAGCGAGAACCCCGGTCAGCGCATGGCCGACCGTCGCGCCGTCACGGCGGGCCAGACGGTCACCGGCTGGTGGGAGCGGGACCGGCTCCCGCAGAAGATGAAGATGCGCGCCCGTCATCTCATCGCCTACGGTCTGGCCCCGGTGATGATGCGCTGGAACGACAAGATGAAGCAGCCCACCTGGGAGGTCCGCAAGGCCACCGAGGCGCTGCCGAACCTCGACCGCATCCCCGGCTCGTCGATGCCGGTCGACGTGATCTTCACCTACCAGCGCACCGCCTCGTGGCTGGCGGCGAACGGCTACGGCCCGCAGATGCTCTCGGTCATGGGTGGCCGTGAGCGCCCGCGCACCGACGCCGCGTTCATCCTGCTGGAGCACGTCGACTCCGACGGCGTGACGCTGGTGCTGGCGGGGCAGACCGACCCGCGCGCCTACATGTATTCGTGGGGGCTCGCGAACCAGATGATCCCGCTCCACGGCTGGAAGGCCGAGGTGCTGGAGTCCTACGAGACGTTCGGCGTGATGACCGGCTCCGTGCCGACGCGCCTCACCCTCAACCGCCCTGGCGGCCAGTTCGACTCGATGACCGGGATGTTCTACGCCCAGTCGAAGTTGATGGCCCTGGAGGTGCTCGCGGTCGAGAAGGGCATCTTCCCCGACACGTACCTGATCGGTCGACCGGGCGAGACGCCCCGCTTCATCGACGGCCCGTACGACGGACGCACCGGCCAGATCAACGTGGTGGCGGGTGGCGACATCAAGGACATGGCGACGCAGCCGGGGTACATGACCCCGCAGACGATCGACCGCCTGGAGCGGAGTCAGCGTGTCACGGCTGGGATCCCTGCTGAGTTCGGTGGTGAGAGCGGCAGCAACATTCGGACGGGTCGTCGTGGTGATGCTGTGCTATCTGCGGTTATCGACTTCCCGGTGGCGGAGAGCCAGGAGGTTCTCGGCTACGGGCTCGTCGACGAGAATAAGGCGGCGATCGCGCTCGCGAAGCACTTCGACGGCAGCGCGACGCGGACCATCTACGTCGGGACGGGGAACAGCCGCAAGCCCGTGACCTACGTCGCCGACACGGTGTTCCCGCACGACGACCACACGGTCAACTACCCGGTGGTCGGGACCGACATGAACTCGCTGATGATCGGCCTCGGTCAGCGCGTCGGCATGGGCATCATGAGCAAGCAGAGCGCCGCCGAGATCGACCCGTTCATCGTCGACCCGGAGGTCGAGCACGACCGGATCATCTCCGAGGGCCTGGAGCAGAGCCTCGTCGCCGGGATCCAGCAGCAGGCCGCGTCCGGCCAGATCCCGCCGATGGTGCTGGCGAAGGTCATGACGCTGGTGAAGAACGACAAGATGGAGTTGGCCGAGGCGATGACGAAGGTCGTCGAGGACGCCGCGAAGCAGCAGCAGCCGCAGCAGTCGCCGAGCGCCGACCAGATGGCGGCTCCTGGCGCTGCGGCGCTGACCGGCTCGCCGATCCCCGGCCCGACGCAGGGCCAGCAGGATCTCGGCAACCTCCTGTCCCGCCTGCGGCAGCCCGTGATGGCCGTCGCCGACCGGAGCGGAACGGTGTCGGCCAACGGTCGTCAGGCTGTCTAGGCTTCAGAATCTGAAGGGAGGCGAGCATGGCTCGCGGAGGCGCACGAACCGGGCAGCCTGGGAAGGCGTACTCGAACCGCACCGATCTGCTGGTGGCGCGAGCGGGGCAGACCGGCACGGACACGGCGGCAGCGGGCGGCGTGCAGGCCCCGCCCCAGCAGCCCCAGCCGATGATGAAGACGCCGGACATGGTGCCCCGGCTCGACGACCCGACCGCCCGACCGAGCGAGCCGGTGACGCACGGCATGGCGCTCGGCCCCGGTGGTGGTCCGGAGGCGCTCGGCTACGTCCCGATCAACCCGACGATCGCGAGCATCCAGGCCGCGTACCAGGCGAACCCGACGCCTGAACTGCGGCGCGCCATGATGTACCTCGCGACGCAGCCCGGTGGCCTCTGATGGCGAAGCCCCCCACGTTCGGCCAGAAGAAGTTGCCCGACCCCACGACTTACACGGGAATCGGTGGCCGCTCGATCGCGCTCGGCGACCTGGGCCTGCTGACGCAGAACGACGTCGCGCTGCTCCAGGCGAACAGCAACCAGCAGTACGTCAACGCTGCACGCGCGCTGCTCAACCCCTTCCAGATGGGTGACTTCCAGCGGTGGGCCGTCTCGAACCCGACGATGGACCCGCGCGCCTACTGGCCGCTCGCCTCGGGTGGCGTCGACCCGTTCTCCGACCAGGGCAAGGCGATCGCGAAGGCGAGCAACGCGGCGACCGTCAACACGGGCGCGTTCGACTTGCCGACGAACTCCCCGGTGACGCCGAGCGCCTCACCGCAGACCGTGGCGACCGCACCAGGCGGGACGTTCGGCCAGCCCGTGTCTCCGTTCCCGCAGCCCCAGGACGGCCCTGTCGCACCGCAGACGGGCGGTGGGCCACTGACCGACGTGCTCAACAGCGTCGGCGGGATGGTGAAGCAGGGCTGGGACTCGACGTCGAGCACGGCAGCGACGGGGATCCGTGCCGCGCAGTACGCGCTCCAGACGCCGTACGACGCCGGTCAGGCGGTGCTGCGGACGAACATCGGCGAGGCCGCGAAGCAGATGGAGATCGCGAAGTCGATGGGCCTATCCCGCCAGGAGGCTCTCGTCGCGTTCCCGAACATCGACGCGCAGACGCAGACGCTCGCGGGCAAGGATCTGTACGCCACCGCTGCTGGCGCTGGCACGCCCGACATGCCAAACGAGGCGGTCGACAACCGCAACTTCTTCCAGAAGGCCGTCGGCATCGTGCAGGACGCGATGAACGCGCAGAGCGGAAACGCTCCCGTGGGCCTTTCGTACGACACGCTCCCCGACGAGCGCAAGGCCATCGTCGACCAGGCGCGCGCGGCGTGGACGAAGCAGGCCGGATCGGTCGGCGACTACCTGTCGACGATCAAGGATCAGACTCCCGCTGGCGTGATCGGCAACGACCCGACGCTGCTCACCAACGACAAGGGCCTGCTCGCCTCGAACCCGAATGTGGCGGCGAAGACCGAGAACGCCTCCGTCACCACCTACGACATGCGGACCCCGGAGGAGGTCGCGAAGGGCATCCAGCCGATCGGATGGACTCCTGGCCGTGGCGTGGCGGGTCTCTACTACTCGCCCGACGAGCAGGCGTTCCACACCATGTCGGGAATCCTCGACTTCGGCGTCAACCTGACGTCCGACCCGGTGAACCTGATCCCGCTCAACGCGCCCGAAAAGGCGACGAAGGGACTCGCGTCCGGCACCGCGAAGTTGGTCGATGCGCTCGGTGGTGACGCGAGCCGCGTCCCGTACGCGATCGACCGTGGCATGCAGATCGGTGGCAAGAAGGTCGCGGTCCAGACGTCGCTTCCGCGCTTCGGCTCGACCGGCTCCGGCTACATGGCAGCGCGCGAGGCCGCTCGTGGCAAGGATGTCGTCGACGCCCTGAAGATCGACATGAAGGTGGCCGACCCGGACGTGCTCGCGCGCGCTGCGGCGAAGGACGCGAAGGAGGGGATCCCCGCCGCGTACTCGACGCGCGTCACGCCCGAGGGCACGGTCACCACGCCGCACGGCAACTTCGTGGCGAACAAGGCTGCGTGGGACTTCCTCAACTCCGGTCGAGGCAACGCCCTGGTGAACGACCTCGTGAACGAGACGAGCACGGCGACGATCTGGGCGCGCTCTGGGCGCAAGATGGACGTCGACCTCGCGGAGTCGCTGGCGAAGGCCAGCAGCCCCGAGGAGGTGCGGGCGATCCTCGGCACCCGGCTCGGGATGGATCTGGCCGACCCTGCGTCGCTGCGGAACTTCGGCTCGATGGCGCCACCCATCTTCAAGAACCAGGCGCTCAACGACCACCCGCTGTGGAACTGGCTCCGCAAGGCGCCGCAGCAGGTCGCGATCGACCTGGAGGACCGGGACCAGACGATCACCCAGTTGGAGCGGTTCGCTCGCGGCGCGCGCATGCCGTGGGAGGCGATCCAGCCCCACCTGGACAACATCATGGCCGCGAAGGACTCGGTCGACCGCTACAAGACCATCTACGGCGACAGCGAGACCGGCGCCGGTGGCCTGATGGACGCCGTGGCGAAGCACCTCGTGAACGACGTGGGCATCTCCGAGGCGCGCGCGAAGCAGGTCACTCGTGCGTTCGAGGGCGGCCTCGACCCGTCGCAGCGGAACCACGTCAACGCGGGCATCGCCGACGTGTTCGGTGCAGGCGACGACGGCTCGGTCGGCTCCGCGATGCTCACCTCGGAGTTCCTCAACCGTGCTGCCGTGCTGCCCGACTACCGCACGATCCGGCAGTTGGGCTCGGCGGTCGCCAACCTGGAGCGCAAGTTGGGCGGCTCGTCGATGCGCGAGTCCGACGCTGCGCTCGCGATCCGGCGCAAGGTGAACGAGGCCACGACGATCTGGAAGTCGGCGGTCCTGGTCCGTCCCGCGTACGTCGCGCGCGAGGTCGGGGAAATGCTGTTCTCCTCGTCGCTCGCCGGGTACGACAGCGCGATCACCCACCCGGCACGGTTCGCCTCCCTGGTGTTCGGCGCGATGGCGCAGAAGGACGCGACGTCGCTCTACGGGCGCGTGGCGAAGGCGGCGCAGACCGGACTCATCCCGGCCTCGGTCGAGGACAAGATCGCGATGAAGGTCGGCGTCTCTCAGGCGACCGGCGACACGATGCAGAAGATCGGCGCGCGCGCGTACCAGGCGGGAGCGTCCGCGCTGTACGGCACCGCCGCCGCGCCGAAGGCGTTCCTCGACCAGAGCGGCGCGACCGCGCTCATGGACTGGCTGCACCACCGGCAGGGGCTCTCCGAGTTGGTCCCGTCGATGAGCCAGTCGTGGGCTCGGGTCAACGGCGACCCGCTGCTCGGCGCGCTCAACGATGCGCTGCGCGGCGGCTCGGATCCGATCCCCACGCTGTACGACGGCCTCAACGCTGGCGCCGAGATGAACCTCATGATCGACCAGCGGCTCGGCGGCACGGCGAAGCACGGCATCGGCGTCGCCTCGCGTGACGACATCGCGACCCACGACGCCTACATCAACGGCCTGATCGACAAGATCGCGAAGATGTCCCGCGACCCCGACATGCGGAACATCGCGAACCCGGAGATGGACCCGGCGCAGGTGCTCCAGCACTTCCGGGCGTCCGGCTCGCGCGACCTGAAGGCGAAGGCCCAGCCGACGCACTTCGCCGGTCGCACCGACCAGGACTACCTGGACGGCTACCGCAAGGTGCTGTCGACGATCACCGGCAACGACGAGGATCTCGTCAAGGCGGTGCTCGACGGCAACTTCTCGGGCGTGCCGCTGACCCGCAAGAACTCGGGCCTGCGCCAGCACATCGCGGACATGCTCACCGACGACACGCGCAAGACGAGCCTTCCTGAGTCGGTGCGCTATGACAAGGCCGACTTCAGCGGTGAGATCCGCAACTACCTGGACGAGAAGATCAACCAGTTCTTCATGGCGACCGGCGAGGTGTCCGACCTGTTCGCCCGCGTCCCGATGTTCCGCGAGGCGTACGCCAACCACGTCGAGCACCTGGCGCCGGAGATGAGCCCCGCCGCGAAGGCGACCATCGTCGCGAACCTGCGCAACGCGGGCGACGTGAAGTTGGCCCGACGAGTTCAGAATCTGAAGGCGAACGGCACGCTCGGCGTCGAGGACATCGACCACATCGCGGGCAACTACGCGCGCTCCGAGATGAAGCGGATCTTCTACAACGCGCACGAGCAGCAGAACTACGCCGTCGCCCTGCGCGCGATCATGCCGTTCGCCCAGGCGACGTTCAACACGTTCCGCCGCTGGGGCGAGTTCTCGCTCCGCAACCCGCAGTTGATGTACCGCACGGTGAAGCCGCTCGTGAACGGCCAGTCCTCGGACTCGGCGTCGATCTACGGTGCGCTCGGCTCGCTGTATGGCGACCCATCGAACGCGCTCTACGACCCGAGCACCTACTCGTACTCGTCGCCGGACACGCGCGCAGCCAGCGGTCAGGGCTTCTTCTTCACCGACCAGTACGGCGACCAGAAGTTCGCCTACCCGATGATCGGCCCGCTCGGGCAGTTCTTCGGCATCCCCGGTGGCGCGCTGCCCACGTCGTCGCTGTCCGGCCTCAACGTGGCGGGCACGACGCTCCAGCCTGGGGCGGGCTGGCTGCTGACGCTGCCCGCGTCGATGATGTCCGCGCCGCAGGAGTGGCTCACCGACAAGGGCTTCGTGGGCGACTCGATGCGCTTCATGTTCCCGTACGGTCTGCCGCAGGGAACGCCCGCCGACAAGTTGCTTCAGGCGTTCTCGCCGTCGTGGTTCGCGAAGATGTCGAAGGCGAGCGACGAGGTATCGGCGCTGCCCAACATGACGACGAAGATCATGCCGGTGGTGATGGCGAACGGGAAGTACGACCTGTCGTCGACCGCTGACCAGAACCGTCTCGTGAACGACTCCACGAACGTCGCGACGCGACTGTGGATCTGGAACGCGATCATGGGCTCGATCACTCCGTCGAGTATCAACACGACGGTCGCTGTTCCCGAAGCCCCGACGAGTCAGCCCGCCGTTGGCACGGACGTCTTGTCGAACCCGGAGAAGTCGAAGATCGTCAACGCGATGGCCGCGAGCGGGCCTGAGGGGCCGGAGGCGGCGACCCGCTTCATTCTCCAGGATCTGCTGCATCAGGAGTGGAACAAGTATACGAGCGCGCCCGGTGCCGACGGCTACCGCAACGGCATGCTCGCGTTCGTTCACGACTACGGTCCCGCCGCGCTCATGTCGGTGCTCCCGCGCTCGACCGGGACGAACCAGGCGACCAACGACCTGTGGCAGTTCCGCACCGACCACAAGGACACCTACAACTCCTTCAATCAGGTCATCGGCCTGTTCTTCGCTGGCGCGTCGGGCGGCACCACGGGCACCGGTACGACCGACTATGCCGACCCGCTGTATGCCGCACAGAAGGCGTCCGGCGAGCGCACCGTCACCGACCCCGAGGTGTTCCTGCATAACGCCCTGAACCAGTGGGGCTGGATGATCTGGAACCCGAAGGCGACCGAGATCGAGACGTCGAACATGAGCCCAGCCGAGCAGAGCGCGGCGAAGGCTGACGTCGCCGAGCAGATCACGAAGTTGACGGGTGGCTACTGGAGCCGCAACCCGACCCACCCCGACCAGACGGCCCGCCAGTTGGAGCAGGTGCAGCAGGCGCTCCTCGACCCGACGATGCAGACGCTCGGCAGCGCGAAGTACGTCGGCGAATACATGAACGAGCGCGACAAGGTGCTGGCCCAGGCGAAGGCTCGCGGCACCGGGCAGAGCCTCACCAGCCAGCAGAACGCCGACCTCGCGCAGCACCTCGTCGACTACGCGATCTCGCTCAACAAGCAGGATCCGACTGGAGGATTCAGCAACATGTGGCACCGTCTTCTCGTGAACGAGTTGGGAGGCTGACATGCCCGGTCGTACCGATCCGATGAGTGGGCTGCCGCAGAACACCGGCACCTACGTCGGGCTGCCCGCTGGGTCGACCGCTGCCACCTACGGCACGCAGGTCGGCTGGCAGAGCAACCCGGCGATGGCCGCGCACTACGGAACGAAGCAGGCGTACCAGCCGGTCTTCAAGCAGCCGATCTACACGAGCGCCATGCTCGAAGGGCTCTACGGCGCGCCGAAGGGCCAGGTCTACAACGTCCAGCAGGCGCTCTACTCGCTGGGCTACCTGACGAAGTTCGTCCCCGGCGTCTATGACACGCACACCTACTCCGCGCTGGAGAAGGCGATGACGGACGCGAACCGGAACGGCCTGTCGCTCGATGACATGCTGTCCGGGCGCAACGCTGCGGGCTCCCAGTATTTCGGCGGCGGTGGAGGTGGGGGCGGCGGTGGAGGTGGCGGCTCGTCCACCACGGTCCAGCGCAGCGTCTCGCTCACGTCGCGCGAGGGCGCCATGTCCGTGCTCCAGAGCGCGCTCGCTCAGGAGTTGGGCCGTCAGCCCAGCCCGCAGGAATTGACCGACTTCACGAAGGCGCTCAACATCAAGGAGCAGGCCAACCCGACGATCAGCACGGTCACGTCGTCCGGCCACTCGGTCTCCTCGGTGACAAAGCAGGGCAACGTCGACCCGAACTACGAGGCGACCGCGTTCGCGAAGGAGCAGCCACGAGCCGCCGAGCGAAACCGGTTCCAGGACAGCCAGTATTTCGACGTCCTCGCGTCGATGATGGGAGTGAAGTAGATGGCGAACAACAGCGGCGCTCCCACGGCTGCCACTCCCCCTCCGGCGAAGCGCACGACCACGCGCAACGTCTCGAAGGAGACGATCGCGAAGCGCACGGCGAAGAAGGCCGCGCCGACCACGCGCAACGTCTCGAAGGCCACCATCGCGAAGCGCGCGGCAGCGAAGGGCGCGATGGATTACGGGTACGTCAAGTCGTTCCTCGACGCGCACCCGGACGTGGCGGCAAAGGTCGCGCTCGCGGTCAAGCAGGGCTGGACGGCCTCACGCCTCCAGGCCGAGATCAAGACGACCGACTGGTGGAAGACGCGCACCGATGCGCAGCGCAGCGCCGACCTGCTGAAGACGGAGAACCCGCAGGAGTGGCAGCGGCAGATCGACCAGAAGACCGCCGACATCCACTCGCAGATCGCGAACATGGGCATCACGCTCTCGGACGCCGACATCACGAAGATGGCGACGGACTTCGTGACCAACGGGTCGAGCCAGGGCGAGATGCAGAGCGCGCTCGCGATGAAGTTCTCGCTGCCGTCCGCCAGTGGCACGGCGGTCACCGGCTCGGCGGGCGCGGCGTACGACGCGATCACGAAGTTGTCGAGCGACTACGGCGTCACGCTCGACCAGGCCACCGCGCAGAAGATGGTGCAGGACACGCTCGCGAACGGCACCAACCCGCAGGATTACGTCGACCACTTCCGCGAGCAGGCGAAGACGCTGTATCCCGGCATCTCCGACTGGCTCGACAAGAACCCGAACATGACCGCGCGGGACTACGCCTCGCCGTACCTCCAGATCGCGTCGTCGATGCTCGGCGTCCCGACTGACCAGATGGCGGTGTCGGACCCGAAGTGGTCGCGGATCTTCAGCGGCAACCAGGGTGCGCCGCTCACCGCTGACCAGTGGAACTCCACGATCAAGACCGACGGCCAGTACGGTTGGGACAAGACGTTCTCGGCCCAGCAGGACGCCTACCGCATGGTCGACAACCTTCGCACGATGTTCCAGGGGGCGTGATGGCTGGCTCGGCGCAGGACATCATCCAGTCGTTCCTCGACCAGTACGGTCTCGGGACGCTGGGCGACTGGGCGTGGCAGCAGTACCTCTCGTCGGGCGCGTCCAACGTCTCCGACTTCATCCCGCAGTTGAGCAACCAGATCACGCAGACCGATGCGTTCAAGGCGCGCTTCCCGGCGTATGACACGCTGATGAAGCAGGGCAACGGGATCACTGTCGCGCAGTACGTCAACTACGAGCAGACGGTCCACCAGTTGCTCCAGCAGTACGGCGTGCCGCGCGGGATGTACGACACGCCGCAGGGCATCGCCAGTCTGCTGACGAACCAGGTGTCGCCGACCGAGGTGAACGACCGGCTGAAGATCGCGGCGGACGCTGCGTTCTCCGCGCCCCAGGAGGTGCGCGACGCGCTCCAGCAGAACTACGGCGTCGGCCCCGGTGGACTCGTCGGCTACTTCCTCGACCCCGACAAGGCGGAGCCGCTGCTCGCCCAGCAGTACGCCGCCAGCCAGGTTGCGGGTGCTGCCGCCATGCAGGGCATGTCCGCGAGCCGTGCGCTGTCGGAGCGCCTCGCGTCCGAGGGCGTGGGCTTCGGTGCTGCCCAGCAGGGCTTCGGCGCCGCAGCGGCCCAGCAGGGCCTGGAGACGGGCCCTGGCGAGACGGTGAACCAGGACGATCTGGTCAACGCCCAGTTCGGTGACGCGAAGGCGCAGCGCACCGTGCAGCGCGTCGTCGGTGGTCGGGTAGCGCAGTTCCAGGGTGGCGGCGGGGCGCTCGACTCCACGACGCAGGGGGCGGTCGGGCTCGGTCGGTGACTTCAGATTCTGAAGCGGCCATGTAGTGTCGGCACCGCAGGCACCCCCGCCTGTTCTTAGGGGAGGTTCGACATGGCTGACGAAGACTACGACGACGGCACCGAGGACGGCGGTCCTCAGACTCCTCAGGAGTTCGCCGCTCTCCGGCGCGCGAACCGCGCCACCCGCGAGGCCGAGGAGCGCGCCGCCCGCGCTGAGCGCTCGGTCGCGTTCCTGCGTGCTGGCATCGACCCGGAGTCGAAGGGCCTCGCCTCGTACTTCGTGAAGGGGTACGACGGCGACCTGGAGCCCGAGAAGATCAAGGCCGCGGCGATCGAGGCCGGGGTCATGCAGCCTCCGGCTCCCGACGCGGACCAGCAGGCCCAGCAGCAGGCGCTCCAGCAGAACGCCGCCACCCAGCAGAAGATCGCGGGTGCTGCTGTCCAGGGCGACGCCGTGCCGACGCCGGAGGCGCAGTTCGCGAACGGCGTACGCGAGGCCCTGAACGCTGGCGGCGTGGATGGACTCGCCGCGTACCTGGAGACGCAGGGCATCCCGCAGGTGGAGTTCTAGACTGGGCCCCTCTCTGTGTGGCGCGTCGGCCCGTCCCCTCTTGCTCGGGGGGCGGGCCGTCGCTATGGTGGGCCTCGCAGGTGGTTGCTCGCCTGGGCCGAGAGGTCGAACGCAGCAGGGTCCGCCGAGAGGCGTGTAGAAGTTCCGGGCGATGCCCGTGTAGTCAACCTTCCGCGTTCTCACCCTGGAGTTCCTCATGGCTATCTCTGCTCCCGGCTCCGCCTACGTCTCGCCTGTCGCCGAGGGCGACATCGGTACCCTGACCACCGTCGGCTCGCGCATCTCCGGTGGCGCGCAGGCGGCCAACGCCGCTGGCGGCAAGACCTGGGCCGAGACTCAGGTCACCACCGCGTACGACCTCGTGATCGAGAAGGCGTACCGCGACTCGCTGGTCTTCGACCAGTTCGCGACGAAGCGCCCGACCCGGCTCACGCACAACGGCGCGGTCGTGTCCTTCCCGCTCGCCAACGACATCGCCGACGACGTGGCCGGTGCCACGCTCGACGAGCACTACGACGTGCTCCCGTCGCACTTCGCGACCGCGCACGTCGACATCGGCATGAAGGAGTACGGGCGCGTCATCACCCGCACGAACCTCGTGCGCGGCCTCTCGATGGCGCCGTTCGACCCGATCGCGTCCGAGCGCATCGGTCGCAACGCCGTGTCGACGATGGACCGCATCGCCCTCGCGACGCTGTACGCCTCTGGCGGCGTGTCGGCCAGCAAGGACCCGTCGGTCTTCGGCACTCCGGGCTCGACCCCGGCTGCCATCGCGCCGACGGCGGGCAAGCCGACGTACACCCTCCAGGACGTCGCCCAGCACTTCCAGGAGCAGAACGTCGACACGTTCGAGAACGGCCTCTGGCTGGCCGTCGTCTCGCCCGCGTCGATCACGTCGATCCGCCGCGAGTCGGACATCGCCGGTTGGCGCTACTGGCAGATCAACCAGGATCCGGGCGGCGGCACCGGCTCGGTCTCCCGGCGCATGGTCGGCGAGTACGAGAACTTCATGTTCATGGTGTCGAACCGCCTCACGGCGGGGAAGGACATCTTCCTCGGCGCCGACGCGCTGGCGAAGGTCTACCCGAACGTCGAGGGCTACGGTCCGCAGGCGTCCAGCGAGGTCGCTCCGGTCGTCGACCGGCTGCGTCGCTTCTGGTCGACCGGCTGGCTGTGGACCGGTGGCTACGGTCGCTACAAGGCCGAGGGCATCGTCACCTCTGACCTGACCGCCTGACGAAGCGGAGCGATGGGCGGGGCCAGGGATACTCTGGTCCCGCCCTCACTCCGTAGGAGGCACCGTGCGCTACCGGCTCGATGGGACGACGGTCGGCTCGATCCAGGATCTTCCCCGGCCCGAGCATCTGCGGCAGCACCGGCGCTTCGGCTGGCCGGGGATCTGGCCCCGGATGCACTTCCCGCGCACGCAACTCGCGCTGTACCTGTGGGAGTCCCCGGCGAACATCGTCGTCGTCGGATCTCACGACGACATCAACCTCTACTTCGACGCGGACCTGCACATCGCTGGCGGCACCGTCTTCGAGTGCGAGGACACCGACTGGGCGTACCCGATCCTCGTGGGCGCTGGCTACACGATGATCCCTGTGGATTGAGGTGACCTGATGCTGGTCCGAGACGCTATCGCGCAGGCGCGTTCGCTCGTCACCGGCTCGATGATCGACGAGGTGTCGGTGCTGCTCGCCGACTACAACCCGTCGACCGATCCGACGATCACGCTGAAGTACCCGCGCAAGTCGACCCAGGTCGGCACCACGCTCTCGGTCGGGCTGAACACCCTGACGGTGATGAGCGTCTCGGGCGACGGCGCGACTATGGAGGTCATGCCGCAGGCCGACGGCGGGCCCGCTGTCCCGGTCTCGTCGAACGAGGTCGTCCGGCTGAAGCCGCACTTCACCACCTGGGCGATCTACCGCGAACTCGCGAACGAGATCCAGAACCTCTCGACGCCGGACACCGGCCTCTACTGGGTCGACATCCTCGACGCCTCGGCCATCGACCGGGTGAGCGGGATGTACCAGATCCCGGACCGCGACGACGGCCTCATGCCGCTGCGCCTCCTGAAGGCCGAGTTCCGGCTCGGCGGGACGAGCGCGTGGCAGACCTTCGCCGAGGCCGAGTACCAGACGGCCACGAACCGCGTCCGGGTCTTCTACGACCCCCCCGGCCTGGTCGAGTACCGCTTCCACATGGCCTACCCGTTCGGTGACCTGACCGGCTCGCTCGACCAGGAACTGAACGACATCGGCATCTACGACGCGATCCAGAACATTCCGATCTTCGGCGTCGCCTCGACGATGGCGATGGGCTGGGAGGGTCGGCGCATGCAGCCGCTCGCCCAGGGCGACGCGCGCCGCCCGACCGAGGTGCAGGTCGGCGCCAGCATCGGCCTGTCGCGCCTGTTCGCGCAGCGGCAGAAGGACGAGATCGCGGGCGAACTGTCCCGCCTCACCCGGATGTATGGCTGGCGGATCGCGGGCACGACCGGCGCCACTGGCCGCTACGGCTACGGGACGGGGTGGCGATGACCGACGGCGTGGACATCACGCGCTCGTTCGACGAGGCGTTCTACGGGCGGGCTGGAATCACCTCGCCCGACTGGTCGATGCCCGTGTCCGTCGATGGCCGCGGCTTCATGGTCGACATGGACCCGAACCTCGGCTACTACCACTCGTTCCAGCGCACCACCGTCTCGCTGCTCAACACCCAGCAGAGCCAGTCCGGCATGGATCAGTCGGTCGTCTCGCCCGAGGTGTGGCGCCGCACGATGGACTCGTGGCACATGGGCGCACAGCAGAAGCACCTCGACCGCGAGGACTCGGTGGTCGCTCGCTACTCACGCAGCATCGGCATCGACCCGTGGGACAAGTACGGCGCTCGCCTGCTGCACTCCGTCGACCAGATCGTCGGGCTCGGCGAGGGCGCGGAGGCGCGGCTGGAGGCCATCGGCTCGCGGCTGTTCGCCATGTACGACAGCACCGTCTACTCGTGGGCGGACCCGACGACGGCGCCTGACGAGACGCATGCGCTCCCCGCGTCGGGCCTGTCGATCTGCTCCGACGGTGAGGCGCTGTACGTCCTCTGCTCCGACGGCTCGATCAACCGGCGTGCTGCCAGCGGCACATGGTCGACGTTCGCCACGGTGACGCTCGCCTCGACGACGAAGGTGATGCTCGCGTACGTCAAGGGCCACATCGTGCTCGGCAACGGGCCGTCGCTCTACGACGTCACGAGCGCCTCGCCGTCGCTGATCTACACGCACCCGCTGGCCGACTGGTGGTGGCGTGACGCGAGCGAGGGCCTGTCGGTCATCTACATCCTCGGCGGGATGGGCGACCGCTGGCACCTGCACTCGGTCGGCATCAACACGACGACGACGGCGCTCCAGCCTCCGGTGGTCGCGGCCACGCTGCCCGACGGCGAAGTGGCGTACGCGGTCGCGACGTACCTCGGCTACGTCCTCATCGGCGTCAACGGCGGATGGCGCTTCGGCATGCCGGACTCGACCGGTGCCGTCACCTACGGTCGCCTGGTCCGCACCGAGAAGCCTGTGCTGTGCTTCGAGGGACAGGACCGCTTCGTGTGGTTCGGGCTCTCGTACGGGTCGGGCATTTCAGATTCTGAAGGCGTCTACTGCGAGTCGGCGGGGATCGGCCGGCTCGACCTCTCGTCCTTCGTCGCGCCCATGACGCCCGCCTCGTCGAGCGATCTCGCGACTCCGACGTCCACGGTCGGCGTGACCCGCTCCGTCGTGTCCCTGGTGGATCCGACGATCGAGGGCTTCGGTCGCCGGGTGTTCTCAGTCGACGGCGTGGGCATCTACCTGGAGTCCGACCTCTACGTCGGCACCGGCTACCTGGAGACCGGCGAGGCGACCTTCGCGTCGAACGACAAGAAGATGGGCCTCTACGCGCAGGTCTTCCACGACCCGCTCGCGAACGGCCAGGAGGTCGACGCGGCGGTGAAGTACGAGTCGTCGGTCGGCTGGCTCGGCCTCGGATCGAACGCAGCGGACGGCTCGACGTCGATGGGCAACCTCGACCTGCATGAGCCGTTCAACACCCTGGACATGCGGATCACCCTGCTGTGCGGGGCTGGCGCCGCGTCCACGCCGACGCTGCGGCGCACCGAGTTCCGCGCCGTCGACATCCCCGGCAAGGCGAGCGAGTGGCGCATCCCGCTCATCATCACGGACCAGAGCAACTGGGACGACGTGCCGCACGCGCAGAGCGTCACCTCCGACTACGACTTCCTCGTCGCCCTGGTGCAGCAGCGCAAGCAGTTCATCTTCCGCGAGGGCGACCGGCTCAACGAGTTGGTGGCCGTCGACTTCCTGTGGCGCCCGCTGAATCTCGCGGAGGACCGCAGTTTCTTCCGGGGAGACTTCATCCTGTACGCCCGAGAGATCAAGTAGGAGCCGATCATGACCCGACGTTCGTACGCTGGAGGTGCCGTGAAGACGGCGCTCACCGCCAACATCTCCTCGGCTGACGTCGCCTGCTCGGTCGGCTCGATCGACGGCTGGCCCGATGGCTCGGTCGGCCCCTTCGCCCTGGTGATCGACCGGGACACCGCGATCGAGGAGAAGATCCTCGCCTCCGCGTCGTCGGCGGGGACGATCTACTTCATCACCCGTGGCTACGACGGCACGAGCGCGCAGGATCACTCGATCGGTGCGATCGTCGAGCACGTCTACACGGCGGTCGATGCGGACGAGGCCAACTTCCACGCGAACTCGACCGACGGGATCCACGGCCTCGGGACCGGTCAGCACTTCGCGATCGTCGAGGCGACGCAGACGCTCGTCAAGAAGACCCTCGACTTCGCGGCTGGCCCGAACGCGAACGTGGCGACCAACCTGCCGAAGACGTCGATGCCGAACTTCGACGCGGACGCGGTGGCCGCGAACGCTGCCGCGATCACGGCTGCTGTCGCCGCCGAGGCGCTGGCCCGCTCCAACGCCGATGCCGCGCACGTCGCCGCTGGCGACCCGCACCCGCAGTACCTCACGCCGACCGAGGGCAACGCGGCGTACGACGCCAACGGTGCTGCGTCCAGCGCGGTCAGCGCCCACGTCTCGGCGTCCGACCCGCACACCCAGTACCACAACAATGCGCGCGGGGACGCCCGCTACGACGCTCTCGGCGCTGGCTCGACGGCTGCCTCTGGCGCGGTGGCAGCGCACGTCGCGGCGGCGAACCCGCACACCCAGTACGCGCAGGGTCCGGCTGCCAGCACGAAGATCGCGACCGGCTTCGTCTCGGGTGGCGCGGGCTCGGTCGCCCCTGGTGACGCCTCGGGTCCGTGGCACGTCAACCTGACGTCCTACGGCTTCACCTCGACCCCTCGGATCGTCACCGGCATGACGAACGGCGTGAGCGGCGTGAACTTCCTCGTGCCGCGTGCGCTCAACGCCACGTCCACCGGCTTCGACCTGTGGTTCTACAACCACGGGCCGTCGACCACGCCTCCAGTGACGGCCATCGCTGACTGGATCGCCATCGGCGCATGACCACCACGCAGCAGACCCCGACCGGGGACTGGACGCAGAGGGCGGACGGTTCCTGGGTCCCCGCGCGCTCGCAGAGCGGATCGGTCGCTGCCACCTTCACCACCTCGACGGTCATCGGCGGCGAGGACATCGACGTCGTGGTGGGCCACGGCCCGCCTCCGCTCGACCTGATCCCCGGCGTCTTCTACCTCGACCTCGACGCCTACTACGGCTCGTCGGTCGGCGACTCGTACGGCGACCTCTACACCGACACGTACGGCGGTGGCTCGGGCGGCACCATCCTGGTCTTCCCGGACATGCTGTCGGGTCACGGCGTCCCGTCGTCGGCCATCGGTGCCGAGGGCGACTTCTACATCGACGTCGACACCTACATGCTGTACGGCCCGAAGACCTCGGGTGCGTGGGGCACCGGCGTCTCGATGATCGGCTCGGGCGGGGGCGGTGGCGACCTCGACGGCGGTGCCCCGGATACCGTCTACGGTGGGAGCGACCCGATCGACGGAGGGACTGTCTGATGGCGACGCGCATCCAGTTCCGGCGCGGCCTCGCCGCTGCCTGGACCGCCGCGAACCCGACGCTCTCCCAGGGCGAGATGGGCACCGAACTCGACACCGGGCTGTTCAAGGTCGGCAACGGTGTCGACGACTGGGCGACGCTCGCATACTCCAGCGGCCCTCCTGGGCCGACCGGACCGACGGGTGCCACGGGAGCGACAGGGCCGACCGGTCCTACTGGAGCGACCGGTTCTACTGGAGCGACGGGTCCGACCGGGGCGACAGGACCGACCGGGGCGACTGGACCCACGGGTCCGGCTGGCGTGGACGGGCACTCGGTCCTCAGCGGCTCGGGTGCGCCCTCGGGTGGCACGGGTGCCAACGGCGACTTCTACATCGACACGGCGGCTGCCGCGATCTACGGACCGAAGACGGGCGGCTCGTGGGGATCCTCGACCTCGCTCGTCGGACCCACGGGCGCGACCGGCGCCACCGGTTCGACAGGACCGACTGGCGCTACGGGTCCGACCGGCGCGACCGGTCCCACTGGACCCACGGGAGCCACCGGCCCGACGGGTGCGACCGGGCCTGCCGGGGTGGACGGCCACTCGATCCTGAGTGGGACCGGTGCGCCGAGCGGGGGGACCGGGGCGAACGGCGACTTCTACATCGACACCGCCGCCTCGAACCTGTACGGCCCGAAGGCGGGCGGCGTGTGGGGCGGGGCCACCTCGCTGATCGGGCCGACCGGTCCCACCGGGCCGACGGGTGCCACCGGATCCACGGGCGCTACGGGGGCCACAGGAGCCACGGGATCGACGGGTGCCACCGGAGCAGCCGGAGCCGACGGGAAGACCGTCAGGAGCGGCTCAGGGGCTCCCAGCGGCGGTCTCGGGGTCGACGGGGACTTCTACATCGACACGACCGCCGAGGCCATCTACGGGCCGAAGGCGTCCGGGGCGTGGGGCTCACCCGTCTCGCTCATCGGGCCAGCGGGTCCGACAGGGGCGACCGGCGCCACGGGCGCGGCTGGGACGAACGGGACCAACGGCACGAACGGCACCAACGGGACGAACGGGAACACGGTCCTCAACGGGACGTCGACCCCACCCTCGGCGGGCACGGGAGTCAACGGCGACTTCTACCTCAACACCTCGACGTCGATGCTCTACGGGCCGAAGGCGGCGGGCGCGTGGCCTGCCGGGGTATCGCTCGTCGGGCCGACCGGTGCCACGGGCTCGACCGGAAGCACGGGGCCGACCGGTCCTGCTGGACCGCAGAACTTCCAGGGGCCACGCTGGTTCCCAGGGATCGGATAGGGAGACGCCATGCTGTTCCTGGAGACCACCTCCGAGGTCATCCGCATCGTCACGTCGTCCACGGCGAACGTGACCTGCCACGCCTCCTGGATCGACGCCTCGGTCTCGGCTGGCGTCACCACGACCACGCCGGGAACGACGAACACCTCGGTCTCCTCAGCGGCCACCACGACGGTCGTCGCGTCCCCGGCTGGCTCGACGCAGCGCAGCGTCGGCGGGCTCGTCATCCGCAACAACGACGGCACCAACCCGAACACCGTCTCGATCCAGCACTACGACGGCACGACCGCCGTCACCCTGTGGTCGGGCACGCTGGCGGCGGGCGAGTCGATCACCCTGCTCAACGGCGTCTTCACGAAGTTCAACTCATCGGGCCTGCGGGCGAGTGACGGCAACGACGGTGCGGGCAATGTGCAGACGTTCACCGCGACCGGCGCGAACACCTGGAACAAGCCCGCTGGCTGCACCTGGGTCGTCGTCGAGGCGTGGGGCGCTGGCGGCGGCGGAGGTGGTGGGGCGTCGCTCGCCTCGGCCACGGTCGCGAAGGGCGGCGGCGGCGGCGGCGGCGGCGCGATGAAGCGCGCCATCTTCCGCGCGAGCGACCTGGGCTCCACGGTCACGGTCACCATCGGCACGGGCGGCACGGCGGGTGCCGCGTCCACGGCGGGCAACGCGGGCGGCAACGGTGCGGCGGGCGGCAACACGACCTTCGGCTCCCTGCTCACGGCGTACGGCGGTGGCTTCGGTGCCGGTGGCTCGAACTCCGCAGCCGTGACCGGTGGCGGCGGAGGTGGCGGCGCTGGCGGTGTCGGCGGCAACGGCTCGACGTCAGCGGGCACGGGCGGCATCCCGACCGCTGCCACGAACGGAACGGGTGGCGCGGGCGTCACCGGCACGGTCGCGGTCGCCGCGACGGCCAACGCCGAGTTCGGTGGCGCGGGCGGTTCCGGGTCGGCGAACCCGCCTGTCGCTGCGGGCATCGGAGGCTCGTCGCTGTTCGGTGGCGGCGGCGGAGGATCGGGAGGCGGGCACACGGCCACGCCGACGATCGTCGCTGGCGGCGCTGGCGGCGCGAGCAACTCATACGTCGCAGGTGCGGGCGGTGCAGTCGGCACCGATGGCGCATCCCCGACGGCTGGCTCTCCTGGCGCTGACGCCACGTCCGGCTATGGCGGCGGAGGTGGCGGCGGCGGTGGCACCACGATCACGGCCTCGACCAACGGCGGCAACGGCGGTGCCGGTGGTCGCGGCGGTGGAGGTGGCGGCGGTGGGGGCGTCGGCATGAACCCTGGCACGGGTGGCCAGGGCGGCAAGGGCGGCGACGGTCTCTGCATCGTCTACGCCTACTGATGCGCTTCAGAATCTGAAGGAGGATCCCATGTCGTTCCCGCCGCTCCCGGCGACGCACGTCGTCGATGACACCGGTCACGTCGATGACCACAACAAGATCATCGCCGCGCTCGCGTACGTCCGCGACAACCCGACGCCGGGACCGACCGGTCCCACGGGTCCGGCTGGAGCCACTGGCGCCACCGGTCCTGCGGGTGCCGCTGGCTCGACCGGTCCTGCCGGACCCCAGGGCGTCGCGGGCACGTCCGGCTTCGTCGTCTCGGCGACCGAGCCTGTCGGCGTGCCCGACGGGACGGTGTGGGTGAAGCCCGTATGACGTACGTCGATGCAGCATCCACGAAGGTTCTCGTCAGCGGCGTCTGGCAGGACGCCGAGGTGCGGGTGAAGTCGGGCGGATCGTTCCCCGGATCACCCGCCGAGATCCTCGTCCCCGGCACGGGCGTCTTCGAGACGCCGTGGCTGCCGTGGAATCTGCTGCCCTCGTACTCGGACACGAAGGGCGTGTGGCCGCACTACTTCACGCAGTTCCTCCCGATCATGAACAGCGTGCAGCCCGCTGTCGGCGCACCCGACTACTACGACCAGTTCTGGGCGCCTCCCGGCCACGTCGAGTTCGGCACCAACCACGCCTACTACGGCGGCTACACCCGCGACCATCCGAAGCGCATGCCCTACTTCGGCGGCTCGCAGCAGAACTTCAAGACGAAGGCGATGAAGGTCGAGGTACGTCAGGCGATCCAGGCTGGCGTGGACGGCTTCACCATCGACATCCTCGCGAACTCGCTGACCCAGTACCACTGGCAGCACATCACCTGGCTGTTCGACGCGGTGGATCAGGTCAACACCGAGGACGGCACCACCTTCACGCTGTGGCTGATGATGGACGGCACGTCGGCCACCGGCCTCGACGCTGGCGGCACGACGCTGACCGACAAGATCAACGCGAGCGCGGATCGCATGGCGACGTGCATCGCGTCGGTGCTCAACCGCTCGTGCTACCAGTACCGCGACGGGCATCCCGCGCTCGGCGTCTTCGGCGCGGAACTGTGGCCCGGTGGCACGGCTGGCGTTGACACCTCGAACAACCCGGCGACGAACAGCCGGGTCGCGTACTGGTCGCGGGTGAAGTCGAAGTTGCTCGCGCTCACCGGCAAGTCGGTGAACCTGTGGGCCTGCTATGTCGGCGACTGGACGCTCTCCACCACGTCAGGCGTGTTCGACGGCATCATGTACGGCCACGGTCGGTGGGGCGATCGGGACGCCGTGGCTGTCGCGACGAACAACAACGCGAACCGACTCGCTCCGTCGCACGCGCACGCGCTCTACCCGACGAAGAAGTGGCTGCACTTCGCTGCGCCGTACGACACCCGCCCCTACTCGGGTGGGGCGAACTCGACTCCGGGGACGTACTACACCTGGGAGGGCGAGGGCTCGCTCACCCTGCACGGCTCGTTCCGTGCCGCGATCGACGGTGGCGCCGACGGCATCCAGATGACGACGTGGAACGACTACTCCGAGAACGCGCACATCGCCCCCTCGGAGCACCACGGCTACGCCTACCTCGACATCGCCTCGTCCTACATCCACGAGTTCAAGCAGGGCGCCCAGCCGACCGTGGTGCGTGACGGCACCTACCTGTTCCACCGCCAATACAACAACGCGACCGTGCATCCGACGGGCGCCAACGGCCAGGTGAAGTGGTCGGCGATCCACGGTGCGACGCCGGTCAAGAACATCGTCGAGGTGCTCGCCTACCTCGTCACCCCGGCGACGGTCGAGTTGCTGCTCGACGGCGTGGTGGTGGCGACGTGGAGCGGCGCTGCTGGCCGCAACCGGTTCGAGAACCCGATGCCCACCTCGGGCTCGGTCCTGTCCTGCCGGGTGAAGCGCAGCGGCTCGGTCGTCCCCGGCTCGGTCGCCACCTCGCCGAAGCCGCTCGTGTGGTCGATCTCGTACGACGACTTCACCTACTTCGCCGCCTCGTCTCTGCGCCAGTCCACCGGCCAGGGCGCCGGAGGTGTCGTGTGACGACAGCGGTCCTCTACTACAAGACGCCGGACGGTCGGGTCGTCCCGATCGTCTCCGGCGCGACGGGACCGGCTGGACCGGCTGGGCCTGCTGGCGCCGACGGAGCACCCGGCGCCACGGGTCCGGCTGGGCCCCCCGGCTCAGGAGGATCGAAGTCGCTCGACGACCTCACCACGTTCAACGACATCTACGGCACGAGCCCGACGGGCTGGGACTACGAGTTCGACGGGCTGGGCACGTCGCTGCCCGCTGGCTGGACGATCTACAACCAGGACACCGGCTACGGCAACATCACCTACTCGGAGCAGGCGGGACGCGGCATCGCGTCGCTGCGGTACACGCCGGGCGAGAGCCTCCAGCCGATCGTCCAGTCGCTCTCCGGGGCTCCGACGAAGTGGGTGGCCGTCGGGAAGTGCGGCTTCTCGCCGACCGACAACCGATGGGCTCGCTCCGGCATCTGCATCCGGCAGAACGGTGGACCGCCCTACGGTGGACCGCTCGTGCAGATCGGACTCGCGAACAACAACAACCGGGGGAACATCCACCTCAACAAGTGGAGCGACTGGCGCACCTTCAGCGCCAACATCCGCGAGGTCGACTTCTCGTACCCGATCGGCGGCACCTACTTCAAGATCCAGAAGAACAGCGACACGTCGTACGACTTCTACGTCTCGTCCGATGGCGCCGGGTGGCAGGACTGGTCGCTCGGCTACGACCCAGGATTCGTCCCCGATCAGGTCGGCTGGCTCGTCGGGGGCCAGGACAACTACACCGATGCCACGATCGACTGGTTCAGACTCCGGTCTGTGGCCTGATGACCGGCTACCCTGGCAGCGAGGAGGAACGATGAGCGACCCGCGCGAGTACCTGCCCCACCCCTACGAGGGGATGGGCGAAGACGCCATTCAGGACGACGGTGCCCCGGTGATCCCCGACGAGGAGCCGGACGCATGAGGTCGTGGGATGGCGAGGTCGCCTTTGCCGAGCGCCAGATGACCAACCCGACGCAGAGTTGGCGCGGCCTGTGCCAGTCGTTCTCGCGTCAGTCGGTCGGCGCCGAGGCGTGGGCGTCCACCGCGCTCGGTGCGTGGAACGCGACGCCGGGGGCGAACCGCATCTACGCGCACCCCGACTCATCGTCGAGCGGGATCGCCTACTTCGGCGACCGGTTCCCCGGCCATGCCGTCCCGCTCGACGGACTGATGGCCTGGAGCAACGACATTCTCCGACCGGGGATGATCGACTACGTTCACTGGGACGTCTTCATCCGAGCGTGGGGCCTGCCCTACCTTGGGCGCATCATGATGACGCCCAGTGGCATGAGCCCGACGAAGGACGTCGCACCTCCGGTGCCCGTCACCCCGCCCACTGGAAAGTTCGACCCGAAGATGGAGGACGACGTGCTGCTGCTGCTCAACGGACGCTCGAAGAACCGCGCGGTGTTCGGCGACCGCATCCTCGGCATCACCGCCGAGTTCGCCGACGCTCTGAAGAAGGCTGGCTATCCGCAGGTGCCGATCGGCGACGCCGACCTCGCCACCCTCCAGTCGAGCCTGATCGCCGAGGGCTCGGCTACCCCTACCCCGGCCCCGTGACGGTCGATCCGTACTCGGGGCTCTACGAGTTCAGATTCTGAAGCAGGAGAGATGACATGACCTCGATCACTGAGCAGTTCCCTGCTTCGATCACCACGAAGGAGCAGGCAGCGAAGTTCCTCGGGCTGGACTACAACAAGATCCACTCGATCGACTTCTCCATTGCGTCCGACGACACATTCGCCTACGTCTTCGGCGGGGCCGACGAAGCCGGTAACGCCCACGCAGGTCTTCCCATCTCGGAGCGGGAGAAGGCGTGGTTCTGGCACGTCGCCACGACCGACGATGGGCTGTCCCCCGCTGCGCCGTGGACCGTCCCCCTCCCCGTCGACACCCTGGAGGTGTTCGCGCTCCCCGGAGGCGCCTTCAGGATCGGCTACATCAACGACGCCTCGCGTGGGACTCCCGTCTCGTCGGTCCTGTTCACCTTCGAGCGGTGGTCGGGGACCGACACGGGCGCCGGGTCGAAGATCGAGGATCTCCCCTCGAAGCGGGTCGCGACCCACAATGGCCCTCTCGACGCGACCGGGCCGACGCGCTTCTTCGACGTCTCGTTCCCGTACGTCGCCAATACTCATCTGCGGGTGGGAGCGGTCTCGACGTCGGCGCTCGGAGACTCCGGCCAGGGGGCGGGCTCGTCCGTCTTCCTCCCCGGCTCGCAGGATCGGGTCATGCCCTACGTCCACGACAATGTGCTCAACGACAACGGGGACAACTATCCCGGAGGTCTCGGCCCTGTCGTCTTCCTCGACGCCGACCTTGGTTTCGGTGGGCCGATCGGATCATGGCGTCGGCTCATCGGATGGGCGCTTGCGGGCTCCATCAACCAGGTGCCCGGTCACGTCGACCAGGACGCCTATCTGACGATCGGTCCTCCGGCGATCGCTGCCGATGCCACGTTCCACGGAGCAGGGCATGTCGGGTGGGCCGATGGGGCCACCTACAACTTCCGCGCTGCTACCCCGAACGAGCGCAAGACCATCATGGGAGCCGAGACCCCTCAGAGCGTCGCCGAGGCCCTCGTCTTCGTCGAGACCACCTCCAATCCTGGACCTCTGCCTCCAGGTCTCACCTGGAACGACGGAGACTCTGTTGACCTCACCATCAAGAGCGAGTGGGATTCGGCGACCGTCGGCTACTCGGTGAACCTGCCGTAGACGCACGACAGAAGCCCCACACCCTAACCACCGGGGTGTGGGGCTTCTGCTTGTCGGGGCCAACCTACCTTCTAACCGGTCACCGTTGAGCAGCACATGTCCTCCGGCGTCGAGCAGGCAAGCGTTCGCCCTCCTAAGGTTGAGGGTCAGGCGCACCCGACAAGATCACGGGACGTACGCGCGACAGTCGTGCTGCGCGCAGCCGCCGCCCTCCGGGTGATCGGCGAACCGGCACCCGCACACGAAGCACGGACCGCTCGTCAGATCCACCGTGTCGTCGGGCTCGTCGGGCACGAGGTACTCGACGACACCCTCCCCAGCGGACTTCACCTTCGCACCGGGAGGCGCATACGCAGCGCCGCTGGCCGGTACGAACGCTGGCGCCACCGGGACCTCGGCGTAGCGCACCTCGTACGCCAGCATCCCCAGCAGGCGCATGCTGCCAGCAGCGATGAAGCCGTACTCCTCGGTCCACGAGACGACGGCGGAGTCCTCCCCGTCGTTCACCTCGAACACGACCATCTTGCCGCTCATCGGAAGTCCTTTCCCTTGACGAACATCTCCGGGGTCTGATCGTCCACCTTGCCACGGCCCGGAGGCTTGCCGTGGTCGCTCCCTCGCGCGAGCAGGAAGTGGCGGATCACTCCGAGAGGCTCAGTCTCCCGGATGCGGTGGTTCTGCCACAGGTGCGATTCGAGATCGGCCTGCTTGACCATGACGTCGCAGAAGCCGGTCACCGACTTCTCGACGCCCACCTTGCAGAACCACATGCTGCCGTCCACGGTCACCGAGTCCTCCGAATCGGGGTCACATCCAGGCGGTCGCTCGCGACACGGGTGAAGCCTTCCACCTCGGTAGCGTCGACGTGCGTCCATCGGACCTGGAACTCGCCGTCGGAGCCGTTGAAGCCGACGAGGATGTCGCGGGCCTGAGCCCTCAACTTCTTCGACTCCTTCTCCAGCCGCTGCGCCTCGACGTGCATGCGGATCGCGTTCTTCGCGTCCGGGTCGGTGATGAACTGCGGGTCGCGCTCGGGGAGCGTGCCACGGCACACCGAGTAGAACTCGCAGATCTTCTCGCACACCGGGGCGGCGACCTCCTGCAACCCATCACGGTCATGGAGGGCGTCGTCGATCACCGACTCGATCCAGGCGTTGATCTCGTCGTCGAGCGTGTAGTCCATCTCCTCGACGACGACGTAGGGCGTGCGCTCCTTGCCCGACCGGTCGAGGTAGACGTTGCCGACGTAGACCGTGCGGTCGGGGTCGAGCAGACCGCGCTCGATCGCGCCCTTCGCGTACGTGTGGCGCTGCCACTTGTGGTTGCGGCTGGTGCCGAACCGCTTGATGGCCTCGAACCCGTCGACCGTCTTGATGTCGAGGACGAGGTTCCACGCCTGGACGATGATGTCGCAACTGCCGGTGATCTCAGCGCCGCACGCGAACGTCGCTGTCACCTGCTGCTCGATCAGCCACTCGGGGAAGATCGACCTGAGCCCGTCCTCCACCCACTCGTGGATCGCGGTGCCGACGTTGGCGGGCCACGCCGACTTGGAGTCGGACTGGGCGACGCCCTTCGTCATGAGCACGGCCTTCGCGGCGCAGAAGCCCAGGTCGCTCGGGCCGATGCGCCCCTCATGGCTCTGCCGGGTACGTGGCGTGGAGTCGCTCTTGGCCTTGATCGCGGCCTCGAACATGGCCTCCAGCACGTCGGTCTCGGGGATGGCGACGCTCATCACATCGCCCCCGTCGCGGCAACCCGGTCGGCGAGCACGCCGAGCGTGACGTCGTGGACCGGCGAGAAAACCGACAGCAGGTCGGGGTGCTTCGACTTCAGCGACGCGACGTTGAGGATGCGCTTGCCCGCATCGGTCTCGTCGCACGCCGCCGTGAGGAAGCCGAGGAACTCCACCGCCTCGCTGGACATTCCCTCCTCGTGGGAGTCGGGAGCAGCCAGCGCGGGCGAGTCCTTCGCTTCAGAATCTGAAGAACCCGGCTTGATGATCGTGTCCTTGACGAGAGCGTTCGTCGAGCCGTTGTCATAGAGCCCGAGCCCGCCCTGGTCGCCGATGTTGATGAAGCACCGCTTCATCGCGTCCGACGTCGCCGTCTTCAGCGACATGTCGTGGGCCTCGCCGCGCTGCGGCTGCGTGCTCTGACCGATCGCCGACTCGGAGAAACGGCAGACCTGCTCGCCGTGCTCATTGCGGATCGTCACCTGGACGGTCGCCATCCAGCCGACGTGCCACGCCGCCGACCCGGCCTTCGTCTGCGTCTCCTGCTCAAAGATGCAGCGGGTGTCGAGGGTCTCGACGTCGAAGTTGCCGAACCCGAACAGGCGGATCGCGTGCGCCCGCATGTCGTGCTGGCTGATGTACGAGAGGGTCTGGCCCTGCTGGCTGCGCGTCTCGACGCGGGCCTTGTTGAGCGGCTTCAGCAGGTACTCGACCTGCTTTCCGCTGAAGGTGCCGTTCACGGTGTTACCTTTCCTGGTTGGAGGTGCCTGGTGTCGGTCAATGAGGCGGACGTGCGCCGCGCTCTGCTCGACCTGAGTGATCTGATCCGGCTGGAGCCCGATCCGATCCGACGTGTTCTGCTGTACGAGTCCTTGCTACACGAGGGGTCTGACATCGCCGCCGTGGGCAAGGGCTCGGCGATGCTCGACCTGGCTGACGAGGGCTGGAGCCAGGAGGCCATCGCTGAGGCGGTCGGTCACACGAAGGACACGGTGCGTCGCTACCTGTACCGAGCCGCCGAGACGATGCACCGACGAGTGCCCCGGATGAAGCGCCCGCTGCGCGAGTTCAGGGCGGTGCCGTTTCGTACGACCCAGCCTCGGTGAGCAGTACGGGCCCCATCCAGCCGACGATCGGCACCCCGGCAGGATCACCCCACCTCGGCACCGTCCAGCCGTCCAACACGGCCCTGAGCGGGTGAGCGTGGACCCAGCGGTGGCAGTTGTCGTCGAGCGCCACCACGTTGTCCACAGCGTGTGGATCGGCTGTGGATGAGCCCATGCCGCGCGGCTTCCGGTGGTGCAGCGCCGGGATCGCGACCCGCAGGCCGCACCGCTCACACCGCCCCGCTGCCCGGTTGAGGACGAGCCTCGCCGTCTCCTCGGGGAACGGCACCCTAGCCACGCGGCGTCCCGCTCACGACCGTCGAGTGCTGCGTGACCTTCTCGTGCTTGCGCGCGGCCAGGTCGGGGTTGTCGCTCTCGTCGGTCCACGAGCAGTTCAGACAGCGCGCCTCGACTCTGATCTCGACCATCGGTTCGCCTCCTCCAGTCCTCGCGCCATCGACCGGCGCTTCATCATGCGAGCGGTGCGGAACGCTGCCGCTGCTCCCTTGTGGTCACCCCGCGCTCGCCGAGCCCTGGCGATGTGCTTCCAGAGATCGGCGAGCGCAGGGTAGGTGACCGTCTCGTAGCCGACGGCGGTGACGGCGCGGGCGATCACGGCGCGGTCCCGTCGAGGATGGCGGCGAACTGCGCGCTGATGCGGTCGAGTCGCTCACTGTCGTGGTCGGGGCACCACAGCGGCCCCCACAGCGTTCCAGCGGGCTCGTCGCAGCCCTGCTCGATGCAGGGCTGTCCGCTCGGCTCCTGGCAGATGTGGCCGTCGATGCACTTCGGGTGCGCGCTCACGACGTCACCTCCGGCGCGGTCCCGTCGGCGGGCGGGTAGCAGCGGGAGCACGCGCCCCGGTCGCAGTTGCACGACGTGTCGGCCTCCGGCGCGGTCCCGTCGAGGGCTGCGGCGGCGCGCGTCGTCCAGTCGAAGTGCGACCAGCCCTCGATGTCCGGCAGCAGCACGTGCCCGTTCGCGTCCGGGATGTTGACGTACTCCTTAGTGAGCCGGAACGCCTCGACACCGTCCGCGATGAGCGCAAGCACCGCGTCGAGGCGGCGCTGGAGGCCGTCCCGCTCGGCGGTGGTTGCATCACGCATCGCGTCCCAGCCGTCCATCACGAGGCAGAGGCGGTCGAGTTCGGCGCGATAGGTGTTGGCCTTGCGCTCCCACTCGGTGTGGGACTCGGAGATGACGGCCACCTCGGCCTGCGCGTCGGCCAGGGCGTCGGCGAGGTCGTGGATGCCGTCGGACAGCACGTTCGCGGCGTAGTGCTCCTGCTCAGCGAGCGCACGCAGCGCCGCCACTTCCTCCGGCGTCACGGCTGCTTCCCCGTCCACTCCCACACGATCGCCTGGTTGCCGGAGCGGGTCTTGCGCCGCTTGCCCGAGTCGACGAGGTAGCCCTTCCGCATGAGCGTGTTCCGGCACGCGCTCACCGACTGGTGGGTACGACCGAAGAACACCTCCAACTCGTCGTCGGTCATGCCCGCTCCGTCGATGCCGACGTACTGCGCGCGGAACATGAACCGCTCCAGCATGAGCCCCTGGAGGGAGCCGGACTTGATCTTGTCGCTCACGGCCTTGCTCGTGTCGGGAGCGTTGCGACCCACGTGGAACTCGGCGCTGCCGTCGCCGTACGCGCCGACGAGGATCTCGTCGACGATCTTCTCGGCGAGCGCGCGGCACTTCGCGCTGATCTCCGAGTTGAGCATGTCGATGCGACCGTCGTCGTGGCGCACCGCGAACACCTCGGAGTTGACGAGCACCATCACGGTCTTGTCGATGGCGTAGCCCTTCTGGATCCTCATGCGTCTCCCCTCGCTTCCTTCAGAGTGTCGGGCTCGAACGTGTCGTTAGGCTCGCCCTGCTCATCCTCGGGCTCGACCATCTGCGCGATCTGCCCGTCGGTCATGAAGGTGAGGGCAGGATCGCCCTCGGTCTCGTCGCCCTCGACGTGGACGTGGACAGCGGCCTCGACGTCGAGGAGCGACGGCGCTGCGCCGAGGTTCCTGATCGCCACGTCGACGTCCATGAGGATGATCTCCCCGCTGTGCGTGGCGCGAAGCCACAGGGTGCTGCTAGTCATCGGTGTCTCCCTTCAGAATCTGAATCGTGTGCTCGTCGGCGATGCCGTTCATCCACAGGATGAAGGCGACGTCGCGGGCGACTCTCGGCTGGTCAGCAGGGTCGATCTCGACCGTGCTGTCGAATGCTTCCAACTCCTCCTGGAGCCGCTCCAGGAACTCGGCTCGGAACACCTGCGCGACCGACTCGTACTCCAGCATCGCGTTGGGCATCGACGGGTTGAGGTAGAGCACCATCATCGCTGCGGGCAGCGACTCGCCCTCGTCGGACGTGACGTGGTGCTCGACGTAGCCGTTGGCGTTGACGGCGATGGTGATGCTGAGGCCGTCGTCATCGTCGCTCACTGGGCGAGCACCAGCGCGTCGTGCTTGACCTCCATCTGATCGGCGAGGATCGACGCCGCCGTCCAGTGGTCGGGGGTGTTCTCCAGGATCTTCAGAATCTGAAGCCGGAGCAGGTACTTCTCGTGAGCGTCCATGCGAAACACCTCTCTCTGTGTGTGACACATTCTACCATGAAGTTGATCTTATGACCAGGCTGCTGTCACTCGATCGGGTTGTCCCTCAGGCTCTCCACCACCTCGGAGATGTCACCCTCGGCGTCGAGACGACTACCGTCTCTCATCACCAGCGTCGGCCTCCACGGGCCGTTCTCGACGACCGCGACATGCTCGGGGTTCACCCACGTCGTCTGGTTGATCTTCACGAGCCTCATGCGTCCAACCTCCAGTAGAGGCCGCGACCAGCGCGACCGATCCGCTTGCCGACCTGCTCACCGAGGAGCGTGCCGACGTACTTGTTGTCGAGACCCAGCGCCTCCGCCACCACCTTCGGCGACACAGGCACCTCCGACGACGTGACGAACGCGATGACGTCGTTCGTCCTGTCACCGAGACGCGGGTCGCGCACCGCGTCCGTCACCAACCACCAGGGACCAGCACGGTGCAGCGCGTAGTTGTCGTCGGGGATGTCCCGACCGACGATCTTCAGTTCCGCCTCGCGCGTCCCCCGCTCACCGAACAGCACCATCGACTGATCGACCGACGCGACGATCCCGGTCGTCCCCTGGATCTGCTGCGTCCACGACTGACCGGGCTCCAACTTCGCCTGGTTGGTGTGGGTGATGAGCAGCACCGAGATGTTCCGCTCCTGCGCCCAGTGGCTCAGCGGTCGGATCATCGCGACGTCCTGGTCGTACGCGGCCATGCGGGCCAACTTCCGGGCGCGATCCGTCCCGGCCATGTTCGCCTTGTAGACGCCGAGGGTGTCGATGATGACCAGCCGTGGGTTGTCGGCCCCGTCGTACCAGCGGTCCATCACCGGGGCGAGCGAGCCGTTCGGAGCCTCGCGCGCCGTCGTGATCGACATGTCCTCCAGCGGCCACGCCGACTCGTCGGGCTCCAGCAACTTCAACCGCTCCACGATTCGCGTGACGTGATCCTCCAGCGCGACGTAGAGCGACTGTCCCTGCGGACACGGCAGCGCACCCATCGCCTTGCTCCCCGACGCGACGGCGAACGCCAGGTCGAGGCTGATGAACGACTTGCCGACCTTCTCCGGTCCCGCGAACAGCGTCGCCCCTGCGGGGAGCAGCGACGGGATGATCCACTCCATCTTCGGTAGGTTCCTCGCTCTCATGACCTGCTGACCCAGGCTCAGGAACCCGCTCCCACTCTCTAGTACCCCCCCGGAAAGGGGGGAAAGAGGGGAAACGAGAGTTTCCGGGGTTTCCTGCCTTTCCGGGACAGACAGAGAGAGGTTGCTCTCGGCCCAGGCCGCAGCCTCCTCGTCCGTCATGCCCTGCTCCGCAGCCAGCCGGAACAGCGCCTCGTACTCCGTGTCGCTCACCGCACCCCCATCTCGTTGACGAACTCGGTCGCCTCGGCCAGCGAGTCGCCGAGGAGTGACATAGCGTGACGAATCGCCCACACGCGGACGTTCCCGGCAGGAGCATCCACCACCGGCACCGACCGCCACGCCTCCAGATAGGCCGAGATCGGGCCAGGAGAGGCCCCAGGAGCCTCGAACAGCCCCAGGCGCTCCCACTCGCCCTCCACAGTCGGCAGGACGTCCTCAGCGACCCCCACAGGCCCCGGCGCGGGCGAGGGACCGAGTGCCCACGAGATCCCGTCGATGCGGCCCTCATGGTACGCGCGCCGCAGCGCCACCTCGATCGCGTGCTCGTCGCTGTACGTTGCCGTCGTCCACCCGTGCGGGTGAGGACCGAGCAGTCGACGCACCGCGTCGTGGAAGCCCGCCTCGTACTTCGGGCTGATATCATCCGCCTGCGACATTGAGTCGACCTCCCAGTCTTCTGTCGCCACACCCTCCACGGCCTCGCACCCGTGGGAGGGATCTGTCTACACCCGCGCGGGTGCTGAGTCCAGGTGATGCCGGAGGCCACCGGGCCTCATGTCCCCACAGAGCCGATTCGGTCGTTATGGGTGGGTTGCGCCCCCGGCATCACGTTGTCCGGTGAGGGCGGCGGGCTTCCCCTTCCGCACCGCCCCCACCGGGGTCATCACGCAGCCGGAACAGCGTCCTCGCTCGGCACCTGGACCGAGATGAGGTCCGGGTACTCGGCGGCGAGCGCCTGAGCAGCGGCCAGCGCCTTCTCGCGCGCCACCGCAGCCTTCGCGGCCTCCTTCGCGGCCTTCGCCTCGGCCTCGACGACCGCGCGCTCCTCGGCGCTCAGACGCTTCACGCGCTTCACGCCCGCCTTGTCGTAGATGCCCTGGAGGATCGACTCGAACTCGTCGGCGTGCGCCTCGCGCAGCGCCTTCTCAGCCTGGGTGTACGCCGTGGCGGCGAACGACTTCGGCTTGCTCTCCGTGGTGGTCTTGTCGGTCACTTTCGTCTCGCTCTCGTTGCTCGTTGCTGGGCCACCGCCGCCAGGATGGCGACGATGGTTGCTGCCGCGACATCTGTCTCACACGCCGTCGCGGCTGCTGCTTCAGAATCTGAAGCCTGTGTCAAGGTCAGAACGGAGGCTCGTCCGGGGGCGCGCTGCCCCACGGATCGTCGGCGGCAGCGGCCTTGCCACCACCATCGGTCTTCGTCTGCGGACGCTCCTCGAACGCCGAGAAGCGCAGCGAGACGGCCACGTCGTCCGCGACGATCTGGAAGCGGCTCTGCTTCGAGCCGTCCTTCGCCTCGTACCAGTTCTGCTCCAGACGACCGACCACCGTGACGCGCATGCCCTTGCGGGTGCAGGTCTCGGCGATGTTCTCGGCCATGCCCTCCCAGGCGACGACACCGAGGTAGATCGGGTCGCCGTCGGTCCACTCGCCGTTCTGGCCGCGCACCGACTTCTTGCCCGCGAGCCGCATGTTCACGACCGCCTTGCCCGACGGCGTGAACCGCAACTCGGGCATGTCGACGAGACCACCAGTGAAGGTGATCTGCGGGAGTTGACTCACCTGTGCTCCTCCTTCCATCTCGCCCCGTACTGCTGCCAGCACGCGAGCAACTCGGCCATGTCCTCCAGGCGAACCAGGCACGGCATGTCCTCGATCATCACCGTGCGCCCTGGGTAGTGCAGCGCGCGGTTCCGCACCACGATCGTCCGGTGCGTCCGGTCGGGCGGGTTGCGGTCGAGCAGGTACGACCACAGAGCGCCACGAGCAACACGCCCACGGACCTCGATGACGTACTCGGGGACGCCGACGATCGAGCGCGTCGACATCTGAGCGACGGCGCCGATCACGCCGTAGCGCGTCAGCATCGCCTTGACCGACACGAAGTTCCGTGCCTGCGGGGACGTGATCTCCCGCTTCCTCGGCGCGCTCACACGATCAACCTGATGTAGATCGTCGAGCGTCGACCGCCCGACTCGGGAGCCTCGGCACCCTGGGACGTGACCTCGAACCGCTCCGGGTCCACCGACGGGTACTTCCCGTTGCGGATGTGGGAGACGACCGACGGATCGAACAGGCCGACCTCGACCCACTTCCCATTCTGCTTCTCGGTGAAGGCGCAGACCTCGGCCCAGTCCACGCCCCGTCTGCCCTTGTTGTGCGCGGGCAGATCATCAACAACCTTCATATCGTCCACCTCCTATCACTTCAGATTCTGAAGGTAGGTCTAGTCTATCAGACAGATAGACTGACCGAGGCACGCCCGACAGGTTGTGTCAAGCGTGCCTCGGTCGCCGGTCTCAGTACCGGACGGTGATCTTCTCGATGGACACCGACTTCGCCGTGGTGGCGAGCGTCTGCGCCTCGGCGGCCTTCGCGTAGAACTCGCGCGCCTGGGTGCGGTAGCCGAGACGATCGGCGTCCGAGCCCAGCCGCGTGTTCTCGCGGACGCTGGCGTCGAGACCGTCGACGATCAGGTCGATCTCGCGGGACGTGAGTGCGTACTTCATGGTGGTGCCTCTCTGTGCGGGTTGACCTCGGCGGTTGACCGAAGAGTCAGTTGGCCTTGCGGATGGAGATGTAGTCCTCCAGGTTGTCGCGGAGGTACTCCAGGGCCATGGTCATGTCGATCCCTTCAGAATCTGAAGCCTCTATCGGATGGAGCAGGCGTGCCGGGAGAGGCAAGGCAACCGGCACGCCTGCTGTCTGTGTCAGCCGCCGACGAGACGCGGGTTGCCGTAGATCAGGTGATCTCCCACGGTGCGCACGCTGATCGCCTCGTTCGGGAGAGCGCCCTCGACCCTCGGGCGCACGTCGGTCACCGAGGCGATGGCACGCTGCCGCGCCGTCTCCTCGTCCGTGGCCCCCGTGACCGTGAAGGTGCGGCGCACCCGGACGTTCTGGTCGACCGTCACCGTGTAGTCGCGGTAGCGCGGGCCGAACTTCAGGTACTCGGTCGCTCGGTCGGCGCGCCGGGTCACCTGGTCGTAGACGCCGCACAGCGAGTGCTCGACCGAGCCACGGTGCAGGATCTCGGTCTGCTTGCGGAGGTCGTCGTCGATCACGTCCTTGCGGACGTACTCCACGCCGTTGTGGGTGATGACGAGATCCTCGCGCCCCGGAGGCGGCGGAGCGAAGACGTGCTCGTGCTTCAGCCCCGCCATGTCCCAGGCGACAGTCATGCCCTCGACCGTGACCTGGAGGTTGTTGTCGCCGCCCGTCACCCCGGCGTACGGCGCGCGGCTCCCGTTCTGGCCGACGATGATGTCGCCGGGGACGGCGAACACCAGCGACTCCACCGGGAACAGGTCCGACGACCACGACGAGGTGGCATCCCGGACGTAGACCGGCACCTCACCCGCCGAGTTGAGCGACGAGTGCGTCAGCACCAGGCCGACCAGGCCGTTGGGCAGGAGGACGTGCTGCCTGCTCCGCCCCTCGGCGTACGCCGGACGGGTGGCCGAAGCGGGAGCAGCCGTCGCCGACCGCTCGATCGCCCGGTCGATGCTGGTGCGGTGCTCGACGAACCAGTGGTGCAGGAACTCCTCGTCGCGCCGGGTGTAGGAGAACGGCTCGGCCCGATTCGCCGCCCCGCACCACACCTCACCAGCCGACACCGAGCCCGACTCGATGTCGGAGCGCCGGTCGAGGACAGCACGGCAGCCAGCGGCCAGCCACGTGTTCCACCAGTTGTCGGACCAGTCGTTCGGCGTCCCCGCCGACGGCCAGTCGACGTCGTACAGGTGCTCGTCCATGTAGGTCATGAGGGCCAGGACAGGGCCGGTCTCAGTCGTCTCGAAGGTCATGGTCTTGCCTCTCTGTGTGGGTACTTCAGAATCTGAATCAGGTGGAGTGGACGGCTGGGCTGGTCAGCCGTGCCACTCCCTTTGCGTTCGCGCCGCCTGCCCACGGATGGGGAACGTGGGCTCTCGCTCATGTGCTGGGGGTCAGCGAGCGAGCCCGATCAGCGACGGCCAGCCAACTCGGGGGGTCAGTCGTCGATCGACCACTCGATCTCGACGTCGTCGTCCGTACGCTCGTGGCTGCCGTTGTCGCGGAGCAGCGAGATCAGCGCGTACTCCTCCAACTCGTCGGCCTCGTCCGCGACCGCCTGCGCGCGCTCCTGGTTGTAGTCGTCGTCGTTGCGACGACCGGTGAACGAGTCGGTTCGGGTCACCCGGACGCGGTACTCCTCGACCCACGTCACCGTGCCGTCGGACTCGCGCTCGGGCAGCGAGTGGATCGTCATGCGCCCGTTCGCCTCCTCCACGGCCT
>Ga0228698_1000312_pt1 | contig 41169 bp, 37 predicted proteins | sample McNCre117_Aug_MG_FD_178015 | JGI IMG/M metagenome (GOLD analysis project Ga0228698, IMG submission 178015) | Freshwater microbial communities from McNutts Creek, Athens, Georgia, United States - 1-17_Aug_MG | ecosystem: Environmental > Aquatic > Freshwater > Creek | place: USA: Georgia... | reverse complement strand
TGGCCTTTGGTCTTGGGTTCGACTGACAGGTAGGGCGTGCACTCGTCGAACTGCATCACGATGTCGGAGTTCAGCGTGGTCTGGATCTGCATGCTGATCTCGGGGGTCAGGAACAGCTTGTCGCCGTTCACAGGAGAAGCGAACTTCACGCCTTCTTCGGAAATCTTGCGCATTTCGCCCAGGCTCCAGACCTGAAAGCCGCCGCTGTCGGTGAGGATGGGTTTGTCCCATTTTTCGAACTGGTGCAGGCCGCCGAACTTTTGCACCACGTCCAGGCCGGGGCGCATCCACAGGTGGAAGGTGTTGCCCAGAATGATCTGCGCGTTCATGTCGTGCAGGCTGCGCGGCATCACGCCCTTGACGGTGCCATAGGTGCCCACGGGCATGAAGATGGGGGTTTCCACCACGCCGTGGTTCAGCGTGAGGCGCCCGCGGCGGGCGTGGCTGCCCAGGTAGCTGCCATCGGCACTGGCGGGGTCGTTGTTCAGGAGGTCAAATTTCAGCATGGGGGTACCCGTGTCAGTGATCAGTGGAGTTCAAGTGCGGCGTGTCAGCAGCATGGAGTCGCCATAGCTGAAGAAGCGGTAGCCGCGGGCAATGGCGTCGCGGTACAGGCCCATCACATGGTCGTAACCCGTGAAGGCACTGACCAGCATCATCAGGCTGCTCTTGGGCAGGTGGAAGTTGGTCACCAGTACATCGACCAGCTTAAAGTCAAAGCCGGGGGTGATGAAGATGTTGGTATCGCCGCTGGCAATGCCGGTGGACCAGTCGGGCCCTTGAAAGGTCCGTGCCCAGCTCTCCAGGGTGCGCACACTGGTGGTGCCCACGGCCACGATGCGCCCGCCACGTGCCTTGCAGGCGGCAATCGCTTCCTGGGTTTCTGCGGGCACGTTGTACCACTCGCTGTGCATGTGGTGCTCGGCGATGTTTTCGGTCTTGACCGGCTGAAAAGTGCCTGCGCCCACGTGCAGCGTCACGTGTGCGCGCTGCACGCCCAGGGCATCGAGCTGCGCGAACATAGCTTCGTCAAAATGCAAGGCGGCGGTCGGTGCGGCCACAGCGCCGGGGTTTTTGGCAAACACGGTTTGGTAGCGCTGCACATCCTCCGGTGAGTCGCTGTGGGTGATGTAGGGGGGCAGAGGCACGTGGCCGTGTCGCTCCATCAGGGTGTAGGGGTCGTCGCCGCGGTCGTTGCTGAGCACAAAGCGGTAGATGGGGCCGTCCACATTCGGCCAGCGGCCCAGCAGGGTGGCGCAGAGGCCGTCTTCCTGACCGGGCGCGCAGGTCATCTTGATGGTGGCGCCCACCTCGGGTTTTTTGCTGACCCGCATGTGGGCTGCCACCTGGTTGCCGCCTAGCACCCGCTCAATCAGCAGCTCTACCTTGCCGCCGGTGGTTTTTTCACCGAAGAGGCGGGCGTTGATGACCTTGGTGTCGTTGAACACCAGCAAGTCACCGGCACGCAGCAGACCGGGCAGGTCTTTGAAAATGCGGTCGGTGGACGCGGCGCCTGTGCCGTCCAGCAGGCGGGATGCGCTGCGTTCGGAGGCGGGATGTTGGGCAATCAGCGCTTCGGGGAGTTCAAAGTCGAAATCGCTGAGGGTGAAGACGCGGCCAGCGTCAGGGTGCGGGAGGGACATAGTGCTTGAGGGCCGGACAGGCCCGTTCCAAGTAAAAAATAAAAAAGGGAGGCTGGATTATCCCCGCCTCCCTCATTCTGTGGCGGGTGTGTTTACTCGATCTTGGCGCCCGATGCCTGCACGATGCCCTTCCACTTGGCGTAGTCGGTTTTGAGCAGGTTGCCGAATTGCTCGGGCTTCATGGCCTGGGGCTCTGCGCCTTGGGCGTGAATGGCCGCTTTGAACTCCGGGTTGGCCAGCAACTCGTTGACCTTGCTGTTTACCAGCGCCACCACGGGTGCCGGTGTGCCGGCAGGCATGAAGAGGCCGTACCAGGTGCTCACGTCAAAGTCTTTGTAGCCCGACTCGGCCACGGTAGGCACGTCCGGTAAGGATGTGCTGCGGGCTGCGGAGGTCACCGCCAGGGCGCGCAGTTTGCCCGCCTTGATTTGTGCAATCGCCGAAGGGATGGAGGACACCAGCAAGTCCACATTGCCATTCAACGCATCCATCAGCGCAGGGTTGGAGCCCTTGTAAGGGATGTGGCGGATGTCGATTTTGGCGGCCTTCTCAAACAAATGCCCGGCCAGGTGGATAGTGGTGCCGTTGCCCGGCGATCCGTAGGTGATGGTGTCGGGCGCGGCCTTGGCAGCGGCGACCACGTCGGCCAGGGTTTTGAACTTGGAGTTGGCAGCGGTGGCAATCACCACCGGGGTGTACGCCACATGGGCCACGGGCACCAGGTCTTTGGTCGGGTCCCAGGGCAGGTTGCCGTAGAGCCAGGGGGCGACCACCAGGTTGTCCTTTTGGCCCATCACCATGTCGTAGCCGGTGGGGGCGGCTTTGACGGCTTCAGAAATACCGATGGTGCCGCCTGCGCCCGCCTTGTTTTCGGGCACCACATTCCACTTGAAGTTGTCGTCCAGCTTATTGGCCAGCAGGCGGGAGAGGATGTCGGTGCCGCCTCCGGGCGGGAAGGGGATGACCAGCCGGATGGGCTTGGACGGATAGGCTGCGGTTTGGGCTTGGGCGGGGGCGCTGACGGCGTTGCCCAGCAGGGTGGCCACGACGGCCAGCGGTGCAATCCATTTTTTCATGGGGTCTCCTTAGGGGTGGGCCTACGCATGCAGGCAAACACCCCAGTGTAGTGCGGCACAATGCGCCCATGCCTGATGCCAAGCCCAAAACCGAGTCGCAAAAAGCCCTCGAAAAGCTGGGCCTGCGCCGGGACATTGACCTGGCTTTGCACCTGCCGCTGCGCTACGAGGATGAAACCCGCATCGTCAAGCTCATCGATGTGCGCGATAGCACCCCCGTCCAGTTTGAAGCCACGGTCACCCACCAGGAGGTGACCTACCGGCCGCGCCGGCAACTGATCGTCACAGTGGACGACGGCACCGATACCTGCACCCTGCGTTTCTTCAGTTTCTACGGCTCCCAGCAAAAGGCGCTCGCGGTCGGCAACAAGGTGCGTGTGCGCGGCGAGGTCAAGGGCGGCTTTTTGGGGCGCACCATGTTGCACCCGACCTTCAAGGCCGCGGGCGGTGATTTGCCCACCGCGCTCACACCGGTGTACCCCACGGTGGCCGGGTTGCCCCAAGCTTATTTGCGCAAAGCCGTGCTTTCGGGCCTGGGGAGGGCGGATTTGAGCGATACCTTTGCGCCAGGCGATCTGGACGTCATTAGGCATGAAAGTGGCCGCCAAGCCTTGTGGACACTGCGTGACGCGCTACAGTTTTTGCATCACCCCACGCCGGATGTATCGCTCGATACGCTGACGGACCACACCCACCCCGCCTGGCAGCGCCTCAAAGCGGAGGAGCTGCTGGCCCAGCAGCTCAGTCAGCTGCAAAGCCGGCGCGAGCGCGCCAGCCTCAAGGCCCCACAACTCCAAGCGGTGGAAGGCGGCACTTTGCACGTACGGCTGCTGGCAGCGCTACCTTTTGGCCTGACGAATGCGCAGCACCGCGTGGGTGAAGAAATTGCCAAGGACATGGCGCGCCGCATTCCCATGCACCGTTTGCTGCAGGGTGACGTGGGCGCCGGCAAAACCGTGGTGGCAGCGTTGGCTGCCGCGATCTGCATGGATGCGGGCTGGCAATGCGCCCTGATGGCGCCTACCGAGATATTGGCCGAGCAGCACTTTCGCAAGTTGCTGGGCTGGCTGGAGCCTTTGGGTATCACCACCGCTTGGCTCACCGGCACCCAAAAGGCCAAAGAGCGCCGAGCCATGCTGGCCTTGATCGAAAGTGGAGAAGCGCAGCTGGTGGTGGGCACCCACGCCATCATCCAGGACAAGGTGAAGTTCAAGAACCTGGCCCTGGCCATCATCGATGAGCAGCACCGCTTCGGCGTGGCGCAACGCCTGGCGCTGCGCAACAAATTGCACCACGAGGATATGGAGCCGCATTTGCTCATGATGACGGCGACGCCTATCCCGCGCACGCTGGCGATGAGCTACTACGCAGACCTCGATGTATCCACCCTGGACGAGCTGCCCCCCGGGCGCACGCCCATCGTCACCAAGGTGGTGAACGACGCGCGGCGTGACGAGGTGATTGAGCGCATATGCGCCCAGATCAGCCAAGGCCGGCAGGTCTATTGGGTCTGCCCGCTGATTGAAGAGAGCGAGGCGCTGGATCTGACCAACGCCACCCAGACCCATGCCGATCTGGCTGAGGCCCTTCAGGGCGCCACCCGCGCCGATGGCCAACCGGTGCTGATCGGGTTGCTGCACTCGCGCATGCATGTGGACGACAAAAAGGCCGTCATGGGCGCCTTCACCGCGGGGCTGATGTCGGTGCTGGTGAGCACGACGGTTATTGAAGTGGGTGTGGATGTGCCCAATGCCTCGCTGATGGTGATTGAGCATGCCGAGCGTTTCGGCCTCAGCCAGCTGCACCAGTTGCGCGGGCGGGTGGGCCGCGGTGCTGCGGCATCGGCCTGTGTGCTGCTGTATTCCACCGGCGACGCCCCACGATTGGGCGATGCGGCGCGGGAGCGGCTGAAGGCCATGGCCGAGACGAATGACGGGTTTGACATTGCCCGGCGTGACTTGGAGATCCGTGGCCCCGGTGAGTTTTTGGGCGCACGGCAGAGCGGCGAGGCCATGTTGCGTTTTGCGGACCTGCAAACCGACACCGAGCTACTGGAGTGGGCTAAGGCCGAGGCGCCGATGTTGCTGGACACCTACCCGCACTTGGCCGCCAAGCATGTGGCGCGCTGGCTGGGCGGCAAGGCGGAATATCTCAAGGCGTAAGTTTGCGTTTCTTACCTGATTAATTATACTAACTTGACCGAATGAATTGAATTAAATAAATAATCGGTTACCATGGTTTTTGTCTCGTTTCACCCCCAGGAGGAAAGAAAATGGCTTTAGCAGACGACATTTCCAGCATCCCACCGGAACGAGGCTTTATAGCTGTCTTGGCGCGAACGCCTATCCGCAACCGTCTCATTGTGAGTTCCAGCATTTCAGTGTTGCTGGTGTGTCTGTTTTGTGTATGGCTATGGGGTAGCTTGACGCAGGTCCGTACCACGGTCGAGGTGGCAATGGCCAAGCAGGTGGAACTCGCGTTAGATGCCGAAAAGTTGGCGAGCGACGTTGTAAACGTGCAGCAGTTTTTATCAGACGTATCTGCCACCCGTGGGCAAAATGGTTTAGACGACGGCTTCAAAAACGCCGAAGCACAGGCCAAAGAATTTCGAACGAATCTCAAAGCATTTCGTCAATATTATGAGTCCATAGGGGATGAAGAAAGCATCGCTTTGGCTAAGCGAGTGTGGGGTGGCTTTGAAGCATATTATCAAGCGGGAGTAATCATGGCCAATGGCTATGTAGAGGGCGGCCCCGCAGCAGGCAATGCGTTGATGCCAGACTTTGATAAGGCCAGCGAGGCGTTGCAAATGGACCTACAAGTGTTGGTTAGTAAGCATGTGGATGCGGCGAAGGGTAACGTGTTGCAAGTAGCTGCACAAATTCATGGCGTAATCGTATTTGCTGTTGTCTTGTGCGCCGCAGTGATTGTGCTGACCATTGCAGTAGGTGCGCTCATAGCTTGGAGTATCGTGCGTCCACTTGGCTTTGCAACCCGTGTGGCAAACCGTATTGCGCAAGGCGACTTAACGCGTGATGTGCTGTTTGACGTCACCTCGCGCGATGAAATATCTCGCCTGCTGATTGCGATGTCCACCATGCAAGACAAACTTCGCTTGACGCTTGGTCGAGTGTGCGAGCAGGCCGTAGTGGTGAGCTCAGCTTCTCATCAGTTGGCTGCAGCTAACCAAGATCTAAGTCACCGAACTGAGGAGCAGGCTAGCGCATTGCAAGAAACGTCTTCTTCCATGGAGCAGTTGGAAGGTGCTGTGCAGCAAAACGCTGATAGTGTGCAAGCCGCAGATGCGCTCGCTAACTCCGCTACCGAGGTAGCTAATACATGTGGCACCATGGTTTCTGATGTGGTGCGTATGATGGGAGAGTTAAATGCTTCGTCTCACAAGATCAACGAAATCGTGGGGGTTATTGACGGCATAGCTTTTCAAACCAATATCCTCGCTCTCAACGCTGCCGTGGAGGCTGCGCGTGCAGGAGAGTCCGGGCGAGGTTTTGCTGTGGTGGCCACTGAGGTGCGTGCGCTGGCAGGCCGTTCTGCTGCTGCTGCGAAAGAGATAAAGGGCTTGATTTCCGACAGCGTAGGTCGGGTCGAGCGGGGCACCAGCTTGGCGGATACGGCCGGGCGGTCAATGGCGGAGGTTATGCAGTCTATCCAACGTTTGAGTGGATTGGTAGCAGAAATACGTGTTGCCACAGGCGAGCAACACAGCAGCATTGGTCTGGTGTCCCACGCGGTTAATAATATGGATCAAACAACCCAGGAAAACGCCGCACTCGTGGAGCAGACGGCGCAAGTGGCGGATGGCTTGCGAGGGCAAGCGCAAGCGTTGCTTAAGGCGATGGCCGTTTTTCAGATCCCAGGGGTGGATCCCGCAAAATTGCCACAATTGGCGTGACTCCTTTTGTTTCCCAAATTCACGTTTGTTTGTTTGCTGGGGTTTGCGCAGTGGACGCATGCAACGTGCGTGAAGACGGCCCGATGGTTTGAGGACGGCGTCTATTCTTACAAAGGCGTAGATGGGCAACTAACAGGTTTGTATGTAGAGTTGTTGCATGACGCAATGCGGCGCATGGATTGCACGGTGCAGTGGAGGGAGTTGCCTTGGGCACGCGCCTTACTTGCAATGGAAGCGGGTCAGCTAGACATACTGCCCGGTGCCCGGAAAACAGCGGACCGTGAGCGCTTTGCATACTTTTCTAGGCCAGTTAATCGATCGCCCAATGTCCTTTACATAAGCTTGGCCGCCAATGAGCGCTATACCTTGAGGAAGCTAGCAGATATTGTGGGAACCGATTTTCGGCTAGGTGTGCAAATTGGTGTGGCGTACGGACCGGAATACGATGAGCTAATTAAGAAGGCAGAGTTTGCGAGGCACACTCGATCTTTCGCAGTACGCCGTAATGCTTGGAATCTTCTGCCTATGGGGCGCTTGGATGGATTGATTGCCGATGAGATGACTGCTTCGAGCGAGCTAAAGGCCTTGGGTCTCAATAACCTCGTAGTTAGGACCAAGGTGGTCATATCCGATGAGCCCGGCCAATACGCCCTGAGCAAACGCACTACCAGCCCGGAGTTTGTGGCCGCGCTGGACAAGGCGCTCAACGCCATGCTGACCGACGGCAGCTACAAGCGCATTCGCGAGCGCTTTGTGCCTTGCATCACGTCGGTGGAGACCCAGGGCTGCCGCTGAACTGCCGCGCAGATTAATATCACCGTATGGAGGGACATATGGATTGGTTGTGGTGGAGCTCGGGCCTGATGTTTGTGGCGGCGGTCGCGGTGTATTTGTACGCCGAGCTGCAGGCCTACTGGACACGCACGGCCGTGCTCAAAACACCCAGCGGCCACCGCTTCCAGGCGCATGGCTGGAGCGTGGACATGATGCGCAAGACCGGCAAGGTCCGTGTCAAGACACGCCACGCACACTACAGTCAGCAAGCGCATGGCGACCAGCCGGCGATGGACAAATCCGGCTCTCTGGATGTGACCTTTGACGCCCTGGGCTTGCGGATAGAAGCCAGCCGCATGGTGCGCGTATTGGCCAACCCCAAGCCAGGGCAAGAGGCGCAGGTGCCCACCGGCTCCTACAGCATTGCCTTTAACGGTACCGAGGAACACGCCGCTCTGCGCCTGGACCATGTGCCGGCCAAGGTGGCCGAGCCCTTTGCCACGTTTACCAAGCAGATTCAGCTCTGGGTGGAGCGCCTGGAGCTGCAGCGTACCGCCCAACAGGAGGCGCTAGCCGCTGCCAAGGCAGAGGCCGAGGAGGCTGCCGCCAAGCGCGAGGCCGCCAAAGTCAAAGGCAAAGTTGCCGCGATGACGCCTGATGAGCAAGTCGCCTTGTGGCGCAAAACGGCTGGCTTCACCGGTACCAGCAGCGAAATCGGGCTGGACGGTAAAGGCGGTATCGATTGGTTTGTGGACCTGGACCCTACGGGCCGCATCACCTTGCACTCCAGCCGGCGCACCGTGCACACTACGCTGCGGGGCGCCACCATCACCCCGCTTGGCGGCGAGCTGGAAGTCACGGTGCACGACGGAGTGGGCGGCGGAGACACCATGTCCTTCCAGATTCTCAAAGGCATGCCGCCTGATGTGCGCCGCGCCTGGAAAGAGCGCCTCGAAATCCTGCGCGACAGTTTGCGTAGCGTCACCTTGCCGGCGGTCTGAGCGCATGCATGGGGCGTCTAGCTACATAAAAACATTTTTCATCAAAAGATAGATTGCACATTACTGCATTGCGCACGTACAGGTTCCGCGACAAACACATCTGTATCTGCCACGGATTGCATGCCCCTGTTCAATCGCTCCATCGAATGTGGATAAAGAATATGGGTAATTACAAAATCCACTGCAGCCATTTTTCCTAAAGTCATTCCCAAGGAGCCCGCACCCGCGAGCATGTCACCCCACGAGTTGCCCATTGCGAATTTATATCCGCCTTTTGCAACTGCTGCGGTACCTCCGATGGCCTTGTACTGTTCTACCGCGACGTTGGCGACTTCTTTTTTTACCGTTTCGGCTACCCGTTTATCCTCTTTACTGTTGCTGTCGGGTTGCCAGACAGGGTCGCTAAGACCAGCATTAACTTGGTCACGAATGGCGTAAACCACCGCCATATCTGCCCCTATTACTTTCGGGTTTGGAATAATTTTGCCAAATGCTGCGCCCACAACGCCCTTGGATAAGAACGCGTTAAAGAGGTTGGAGTAAGACTTCCGCTCCTCGTCCGTTGCGTACGGAGACAGTACGGATTTGACGCAAATGGGTTTTACGAGCTGTTGGTGCGCCTTGATGGGCTCGTAGTTGTTGAAAAACTCTTTGATGCGTCCAGACGCATTGTTAGGGAGTTCTATTGATACCGGGTCAGCGTAACCCTCCAACAGCCCTGTCGGACTTTTTCTGCCAGATATTTCAACAGCGGAGAATAGTCTGACGAATTTGGTATTCGGAACTGAACTATCGCTGAAGTAGCGCAGCGGAAGCGGAGCACTGTTAAAGCCGACGACCTTCAGTCCAAATTTATTCCCCACATATTGGGCCATCCCCCCGCCTAGCGAGTGTCCCACGACCAAGGGGGTATCACCGCGTTTCCTTAGTGCTCTGACGAGTTCTGATGCAGCTTGGTAATGGGGTGCTTCGATTTCAAGCAGGTCAATCCCGGACCAAAGATTGCTGAACCAGTCCATGGCCGACTGTGTGCCGCGGAAAACCAGAATTTTCTCATGACTGGGAATGTGCTCATACAACTCCGCACGAAAACTGTCGGGGGCCTTCAATGCTAGTTTGGGGAGTGGTATCAGCTTGAGTGCAGACGACTCTAGGAATACGTTCTTGGCGTTGAACTTGTCCCTGTAATGAATCGTGTCTGCAAATATGTTGGTAAGAGCCTGATCGACGAGTGGATGTCGGCGACCATCCGAATAGATTCGGTCACGGCCAGTCTGAATCTTTTTGAGCAGGGCTTCTCTGAATGCAAGCTCTTTTTCATCAAAATAAACATACTCTGCCAACAATCCCATGGTGCCAAGTGAGAACACGCTGTCATTGAACGGCCGCCCATCGCCAATAGTCTGCGTAATGTGCGTGGTTGGCTCTACTGCTGGCGTGGGTTGTGCTTGGGGCTGAGCCAGAGGGGGTGTCGAAGCGGATTTGGTTGGCGTTTCTGGATTGGCTGTCGGTGGTGCAATTGTTCCGTTGTTCCCGGGCGTCTGATTTTTTGAAATACTTGGTAGCGGTGCCGGGTCTGACAAAGGGGGCGGTGCGCTTTGTTGCGGATTGCGGCTGTTGATGTTGGGCGCTGGCGCTGCTTGGTTTGTCGGAGTAGTGGTAGCTAACCGTGTAGCTGATGTCATGCCACAGGTAGCTGCATACAGCAGCGCGCTTGCCGATTGTTCATTGGGCCGAAGCTGGGTTGCCGGTTTTTCCGCACTGGATATGTCGCGTGCCCATACAGGGTTGCCACTGGCCTCTGCATTCTGGTAAAACTCAATTCGTTTTGTCCTCCGAGTGGCGTGTGCGCAGTCAATCTCTTCGATTGCAGCGGTTGAAAGAATTCCCGGTAGTTCCTCCAAGGTTTTGGGTGAACCAAATACCGTCCTCGTCCGAACATTTTTGACACCGGCGTCTGTTGAGAGTACGTCGGCATACAGCGCATCGCCGCTCGGTGAAGTTCCGACAAGGACAGAGGCAATAGCTTGGACAGGGGCACAAGCGAGCGCGCTTGCGGCTGTGAGTGTTGAGAAAAATGGGCTTAGGAATTTCATATTCGTAAGACAGTAGTGCAAATGCTTGAAATGCGTCAGACCAGCTTGGTGCTGCATTTCATGGAATGCAGGCAAAAAAAAGGTGAGAAGTTTCTCACCTTGAATCTCTGCCGATATTCCATCAATGATGGTGCATGGTTTGAGCTAATTTAGCGAACTGGGCTGAGCAAAGCGGGAGCGCCGAACTCAATCAGCTTGGCATTGCTAGCAGTGAAGTACTTGTTCCAGAATTCGTGCAGTAATGCGACGGTTTTGGGATCACGGTAGATACCTGTTTTTTGGTTTGAGCCGCCGGCATTTTCCTGCATCAAGCCCGCGCCCAACACGAATACCCGTGCACCTCCAAAGTCTCCAACCATTTTGGCAGTCTCTACTTTTTTCATCTCGGCGACAGGATCAACCGGGCGCACTGAGTGGTTGCCATAGAAGCTGGTAATGGTGGAGTTTTCAAGCATATCGGACGCCAGGAAAAGAATTTTGTCTTTTGCTTTCGATGCCTGTACGCGCTTGGAGAGCTCCTTCAGGCTTCCGATGATGTCGGACTTTGCGATATCAGATGCAGTCCCGGCGAATGCCTTTTGCATTGCATCTCCCGCCACTTTTCGACCGTAGTTGACCTGTTGCACCAAGCAACCGTCGAACTTTCGCATGGAACTCATCGAAATGTCGTTGCGTGCTTTCTCTGCAACTGTAGATTCCAAGGCGCCAGCTGACTGAATTTCAAAGTATCGACCTTGCGCGTAGGAAGAAAAGCTTGCGATAACAAAAGAATTACCGCCAGTCAGGAGATTCCCAAAATTCTGAAAAATGGACTCTTTCAGATTTTGATCAAACTGCGTAGTTTGATCAATCACCATAAACACCTCTAGGTTGGAGGCTGGAATCGCGACTGGAATCTTGTTGGCCGTGTAGCAACTCGGAATATCGTTGTCTACGCCTGCATGGCAAAGCATGGACGTGCCAATGAGCAGCGTGCCCATCAGATAGGAAAACAGTTTCACAGCAAATTCTCCAGATCTTGGTCACTCAAACCACTATTCTTTGCCTTTTCCGCTTCCTCACGTTTGGCCTTACGTTCTAACAGCCAAGGCTTCAGGTCAGTCTGAATGTTGGCTGGCAGACTTTTGATGTAGGCAACTGCATCGGCTGTGTTCAAAGAATCAATTTTTGTCTTTGCTTCTTCAATTGAAACAGGGGCGGGTGCAGCTGGAATTGCAGGTTTTTCTACGACTACAGGGGGGGTATTGGTACTTTCGCTTGCAGCAGCTTCCAATGCCAAATAGTCGGAGAATGTTTTTTCATAATTTCGGTCGATACGACCGGACATCTTCAGTTGTCCCTGAAAAGCCTTCAGCTCCGCATTGATGACATCCACATAGGGTTGGTACGTCATTTTGTAATCGTCAAACGACTTGAATCCTTTGGTGTTGTCGTAGGCGCTGGCAGAGTTGGAGCCGCCGGAGAATGTATGCGTAAACGCGCCGTAGAAGCCGATACCCTGGGTCAGCAGGAAGATGAGAGAGAAAACACCGAACGCCAAGTCGGCGGACATGACTTTGCCTTTGTTGCTCTCGCCGGCAGCTGTTTTGTCCACAGTCGCTTGTGCTTCTGTCATGGAAGCAGGTGCGGAAGGTGGAAATGGTGATGCGCTGGTTTGGCTTTGGCCCATTGCAGCAGAAGCTTCCGTATCGCTGGAAATCATCTCCGTGTGACGAATACCCCACATGGCCACCGCAAACACCACAACAATGACTGCAAAAACAACGGCCATGACATAGGAACCGCGATCACCACCACTGTTGGCAATGCGGTTCATTGTCCGTACATAGCTTTTCCGGTCGGCGTCGGCATTCTGTGGACCCAAACCAATTTTCTTCATGAAACCCTCTTCGCCAACCGCACGAAGCTCCATGAACTCCTTGTGGCATGCGCGCTTTGCATGTGTTTTCCTGGTTTGTGCGCCTACGTAGTGGGTAAACAAAGCAAGTATTCCGGCGACAACAAATGCCAGAACGACGCCCACAAGGTTTGCAATATTCGGGGTCACCTCTCGGCCGACGTACGAGGCAAGCAAGATGTTGAAGCCAAAGCTTTCGCCCAAGACCAAGAGAAAGAGAAATGCATAGAGGAACGCCGACATTGGTTTTGTGTCGGTATCTCCTGCCAACTGCAAAAATTCGAGATCTTCGTTGAAACGGTTTTTGGTAACCGTGGAGAAGAATGGCTTGAATATCGAGCAGAACTGCCGCTCTGCTGAGGTCCATCCATTTTTGTCCAAATCGTAAGACTGGGCGTCTGCCGCCAGCCTTTTTCGTAGCGATTTACTTGTAAATTTTGACCAGTAGAACTTGATATTCATTCTTGCTCTCCTTCATTAATTGCGAGTGATTGTTGGGTTGTAATCTGCTTGGAAACTTGCACCGTTCTTGGCGTAAATAATGTTAGATCCCACCCCCTTGGTGGGGTTGGCACGGTCAATCAGCATGTCGATGCACTTGATAGGGCCTTTTTCCGGGAAGGCCCTGTATAACAACCCTTTGTCTCCGACATAGGCATTGACGTAGGCCGGAATGGTTGAGTCCGGAGTGGGGGACGTCGTCCAATTCTTGAAGATCAGCAAATTGGGTCTTTCGGCAGGTGTGGTGCCGTCGCGCAACACAGAAACAGGATTGAGGCCCACAAAGTGGCCGTTGACTTTTGCTCCCCAGTTCGCTTTTGCTGCACCTGGCAGGAATTCGCGGATGCTGTAGGTCTTTCCGGTGGCAAGATTTTTCACATCACCTGAGTGTCGAGGATGATCTTGTGCGCAACTCACGCTGCGTATGTCGTCGGCCGCGTGCGCAGTGGAGATAAAGCTGAACGAAGAACTGGTGCTCACTTGCTGGCCAATATCCATGGGTTTCCAGTTTGTCGCGGTTGCAGGCGTTCCCCCAAAGTCGATGTCTCCCAGCACCTTGTCAGCACTGCTGCTGGGCGTGGTCGTGTTTGCCGCAGATGGGGCTGCTTGCTTGCCTGTTGCTGTCTGGCCTGCGAGGCTTGTCTTACCAGCTTGTGCAGTCGATGTCGGCTGACCCGTGGCAGCAAGCGTGCTGTCTGCAATAGCGGAATGCTGCTTCTCCGCAGCCGCGGCGGTTGCGGTCGGCGGTGCCTTCACATTGCTTGCGACCGCATCCGGCGCAGCCACCGTTTTCTTTGTTGTCGACTTTGACTGCGCTTGTTTGCCCTGGGCTGGTGTTCCTGCTGCCGCTACGGAAGTGGTCTTGGTGTTGCTGTCACTCGATTTGCCTGTTGCCGTCGGCTTGGAAGAGTTTGCTGCCGCGGTGTCGGTAGCCGAAGAGGCTGGCGCGGCGCGATACAGCGCGAGATTGGGTTTGCGTGCTTCAAGGAAGCCTTTGAATGCCGATTCATCTGCGGCCTCCACAATTTCCACCCGGCGATTGGCCGCACGACCTTCTTCTGTCCGATTGTCGGCAACAGGGTAGGCTTCACCAGCACCCTGGAAGTAGATGTTGGCCTCCGGCACGCCTTTGCGTTTCAGGTATTCGGCAACGGCACGCGCACGGCGCTCTGACAAGTCTGCATTCAGTCGGCTGGAGCCCGTGTCGTCGCTATGGCCGACCAGAAGGATGCGGCGGTTCTGGGAGTATTGCTTGAGCGCTGCATCACGCTTAGTCTTGTCTTTTTCGGACTCCAGCGCTACGTTGTGTGCGTACTGTTCGGCGATCGCTCCAAAGTACTCCTGCGCCTTGGGAGTGAGGTGATCCGATCCAGCTTCAAAATGGCCAGGCGTTTTTCCCGTTTCCTTGTCGCGCACTGCCATGACGCTGACGGTAGATGCTGCCGGAGGCTGTGGTGCTGCGGTTGTTGCACTTGCCGCAGCGCTTTGTCCATTCGCTGCCGGTGTGTTCGACACTGATGCCGTGTCAATAGTGATGTCCTTGAATGTAATGTCCAAGTCATATTTCTTGGCAATTTTTGACAATTCGCAACGTCGGCGATCCATGTCTGCACCAATCAGTCCACCGATGAGGGTACCAGTCGCAGCGCCGAGAATCAGGGATTCATTATTTGACCCTCCCAAAACCTTCGCCAGGATGGTTCCTCCGATAGCTCCCACCGCCATGCCGATGTTGCGGGAGTTGTTGGAGCAAGGGTCGTCGCTAGCGAAAGTCTGCTTGACGAAATCGCTAGGGTTCGAGGTCGTAGCGCAGCCCGACATCATCAGCAAAACGCCAAATGCAACTGCGGTCTTTGGGAAGTATTTGTTCATCTTAGGCTCAACAAGTTGTTCTGGGGGAATTCAAAGTCAGGTATTAGGAATGGTTGTTGGGAGGTAGGTGTGCGTGCATTGCCTGCAGTAAAACTTGGACTCCCATTCCTGTAGTTCTCCAGGAAAGGCTTCTGTGTTGTATTGCTTGTTCGACTTCAGGCGGTTGACTTCAAAGTCGTACAACTTTCGAGCGGCGTAAACGCTGCCACCGAGAGAAATTATCATCATCAAGTATTCGCCCAAGAACCTTGGGATGATGTTGGGAAAGACTCCAAAAAGCAGTATCAAAAAACCGGCGCTTGTAATCAGCCATGGATTCGCAAATTTCGTGCGAGGTTTCAGTGCTGTGATCTTTTTTGCAAGTTCTGACATGGTTGTGGCATTAATCGTTCCGGACGACGTGCCAACGCCTACCCCAAGACCTCCCCCGGACAGTCCCACTCCCGAAGATACCGAGCGAGTTGTTCCGGAGGTGTGCGTTGTGCCTTCAGAGATGATGGAGGTGAATTTCTGTGTTTCATTGGACCCGCACTGTGGGCACTGAATATCTAGTTTCATAGTTTCCCGAAAGTTGGAAGTTGAAGTGTTAATTGCCGAAAAATAAGCACGATGCCTATTTGCAAGATGGCAGCAATACGCAACGTGACGGTGTTTGTGAGGTTTTGGGGGCATAGCAGGGGATGCAAATAGCCCGCTGCTGCTGCAATGAGTTTTGATGTGAAATTTCGCTCCCGTTTTGCGCGTTGGCTATTAGCCTTTTTGTAGAGTGCTGTGCTTTTATGCTGACCACAGCTCATGTAGGGCCTTTATTGAAGAATCTTAATTGATTTTTTAGTAAGAACTTGTCACAGGCATGTCTGCAAGCGATTAAACAAAACCAATTCGTTTGTAGTCCTTGGTATTGATGCAGAGATCCTGCTCCAGAAGCTGGACTTGGTCTTGTTTCAAGCGATCTGCCCGCTGTGCAGCGCGGCCCATGGCCTGGTCTAGACCGCTGATCGCTTCCCGCACGCTAGACCCTTGAAGTCGTTGGAGCCAATGTGGTGGCAGGCATTCGGGAAATCCCTCGAGATCGGACCGGCGGTTAAGGTAATGACCGATCACGATGTCTTGCAGTTGTGCGTCGCTGGGCGCTTCAATGCAAAAGCGGGTAAAGCGACTGAGCAACGGAAGCGGTATATTGCCGGCGTCGTTGACGGCCGCAAACCAAACAGCGTGTGACAGATCAAACTCAACTTCCAAGTACTCGTCGCGAAACCGCTGCGCAGTGTGACGCTCCAATAATGCGTACAAGGGGCCTTGCGGCGCGCTCTTAGCTTCCGAGTTCGGTTTGTCCAACTCGTCGAGGAAAAAAATGGGCGACATATTAGGAGAGTCCCAGAGCGTACGTGCCACTAAGCCGATTTGCCCGGTGGACCAGCTGCGGTGAAGGCCGCTGAGTGCGAATCCACTGGTGAGTGTCGCAAAATCAATCGAGCAGTAAGCGCTGCCTAGGACGGTGGCAATAGTTTGCGCGAAGTGACTTTTACCAATTCCGGGTGGCCCTTCGAGCAAAATAGGCGTTAATCGGAGTTTGGGGCTTTTTTGACGACGGCAAAGTGCAATTTGTTGCGCGACGTAGTCAATCACTTTCGAAAAATTCGGATGGATTTTGGCTTGCGCCTCAAGTGCGTCGAGTGATGGCAGGGGGGCAAATGGCTTCTTGTGCTCGTTCAACAAGAGTCGCTCCAACATGCGCCGGCGCTCTTTTTCGTCATCTCCGCCCTGACGAGCGGACTGTGCTAATGCTATTTCGAGCGATTTAGCATCGTAGAAAGCCCACGCCTCAATCGAATCCTGCGTCGGTTCGGATGGGGAATGAGGGTCTGTATCCTCGAAGTCAAATTCAAACGTATCCAACATAGTGATTCCTGCTCTCCTGCAAGGGTGGGTGAGGAATTAGTCGGTGGACATCGCTGGTTGGTTCACTTTTTGTTTGTCGCAATCCAGTGGAAGGTTTTATTGATGGCGAGAAGTATCCGTACCAAGGCGCAGGACGCAGAATTGCTGAACCAGTTGAGCGTAGGTAACGACAAAGGACTCAGTGTGCTGTACCAAACGTACAGAGTTTCGTTTTTTCGTACCGCTGTCTTCAAGGGCGTGCCTGCCGCGGATGCCGAGGAGCTCGTTGATGATGTATTTGTCGATTTCGCGCGCCAGTGGCAGCAGTTCAGAGGTCAAAACGGAGAGGGCACCAGTACTTCATTGGAGACTTATCTGACCAGAATTTTGTACAACAAGTGTGCGGATGTTTTTCGCAAACTTAAACGTGACAGCACGTTTTTTGAAGACCCTGTCTATTCGGACGATGCATCGAATAATGGTGAGTGCGAGCAGCTTGGCGTGGATGACGAGACTCCAGAACGTGTTGTTGCTCGAATGCAAGTGCGCTTGAAACTGCGCAGATGTTTGGAGCGGCTTCCATCGGTACAAAGCGATGCATATTATTTGGCCTACGTGGAGGACTGGACGATGACGGAGCTCTCTGAGTTGCATGACTGCTCACCCAATACGATTAAGAGCCGTCTGAGAATTGCGCGGGAGAGTCTGATGCGCTGCATGTCACTTCCATTCAAAAAGGGAGAGCACCATGTCCATGAATAGCGAGGTACAGCGGGAGTTCATTGAGCTACTGCCTTTTTATCTGAATGGCACCTTGGGCTCGGTTGAAAAGACGTGGTTTGAACAGATGCTTCAAGTTCATCCGGAGTGTCTGGTGTATTTACGCGACGAGCAAGTAGTTGCCGCCAATTTGCGAGCTGCCGTAGGCGAGATAAGCCCCGCAGTTTCCACCGAGGAGGCCCTGACGAGGGCTCGTGTCCGTTGGCGTCAAGCGCTAAGTCCCACAAATATTGAAGCCGTTCCCTTGTGGCGTTGCTGGGTGAGGATTCCAGTGCTGACTTTTGCGGGCATATCCGCAGCTGCTCTCATCGAGTTTGGCTATATCGCACTATCGCTGACCGGTGCATCGCTTGCGCCCACCCGGTCTGCCCTGCCCGATTGCCGACTGGAGCCGCGTGTTCAACTCACCTTGGCTCCGAGCGGTTCGTGGGAGGATGTGTTGCTGCTGTTGCGCAGGCACGGGCTGGTATTGCGTGCGGGTCCCAACGAAAACGGGCAGATATGGCTCGCTGTGCCAGAAGGACAGACATCCGAACAGGTGCTTACCTCGGTGCAGGCGAGTCACCTTGTTCAGATGGCCGAAATGGCTGCCCCCAAAAAATCTCCAGAGTGCCAGCCATGAAGAACTGGATTCGAATTTGTCTGGCGGCGATGTGCTGTGCCATCGCGTGCCAGGTGGCTGCGCAAGTCAGCAGAGGTCACCCTCTGCCAACCCCCGGGGCAGTGCTTTCGGGCGTTAACAACGTGGCCAAACATGCGCTGGTCATCGGTAATGGGAGTTACACCCAGCCTGCGTATCGTTTGAAAAATCCGGCCAATGATGCAGAGTTAATGGCGCAGTCGTTGCGCAAATTAGGCTTCTCCGTCCGCAAGGAACTCAACCTCGGTCGTGCTGATATGTTGCGGGTGGTGACTGAGTTTTCAGCCGCCGTTCCCGAGGGCGGTACCGCGTTTGTCTTTTATGCAGGGCACGGCATGCAGATTGGTGGCACGAATTATCTGATACCTGTAGATATGGCGGTCACTAGTGAGCAAACGGTTCCAATGCGCTCGGTTGCCATGTCCATGGTGATGGACCGACTGGCGGCCGCACGATCCTCTGTCAATATTTTGGTGTTCGATGCCTGTAGGAACAATCCGTTTCAACCTGCCAGCAATGCCAAGTACCGAAGCTTAGGCTCGTTGGGGCTGGCCAACATCAAGGCCCCTCGTGGAACGCTGGTGGCGTACTCTACGTCGCCCAACCAGTTGGCACCAGACGGATCTGGTGTCCATAGTCTCTACGCGAAAACGCTCGCCGCAGCATTGGTCGAGCCCGGGGTGACGCTTGTGGATACGTTCACCCGTGTTGGCGAGTCAGTGCGAAAGTTGAGCTACGATGACCAAATTCCCTGGTTTTCCACATCGATGGCGGGTGATTATTACTTTGTCCCTCCGCAGGGAACTGTGGTCGTCGCCGGGCAAAGTCCGCAGCGCATCAAGAGCGGCGGGGGCGACGTTGCTTCGCGGGGCACCCCACAATTGAACCTCGGGGGCCATTGGTACGGGCAGCTCAATGAACGGGAATGGTCCGAGGTCGATTGGGAAATTGCGCAGCGGGTCAAACATCTGACTGCTGACGAATTGCCGCAACTGGAGCACCAGGCCAAAGGCGGCAGTGTGGTGGCCCAGACTACGCTGGGGCTTGCATGGCGGGAGGGAATTCACAAGGCTGATTCAGGCCGTGGGCTGATCACTCGGTATGGTGCCAACAATGGCAAGTCAGTATTTTGGCTAAAGCGGGCTGCCAGTGTTGGGTTCGCCGTGGCGCAAGTCGAGTTGGCGGAGATGTATTACATGGGGCACGGGGTGCAGCGTGACAAAGCCAAAGCACGGGCGTTAGTGATCCAAGCTGCTCAGTCGCGTTACCCCAGGGCGCAGTTGGACAATATTCAGATGCGCATAGAAGAGGGTATTGCCACACCGCAGGAGATGATGGATGCACTGGGTTCCGCGATGCGCGCAACATCATTGCCTTCTGGTGCTCCGCTGAGCAGCAGATGAGTTCAGTATTCAGAGCACTTCCCCGAAGGATAAATTTTCAAGCATGAACAAAATACCCTTTGTGGTTGCTTTGGTTGCGGACCCCGTCGATCAGCTATATGCGCAAGCGTCTGATTCTGCAATCCAAATTTTGACGGAGCGCATTGCATACATGCTGCCGGACACGCAGGTTGTTTTGCTATCCTTGCTCAATAATCACCACGAAGTAGCGCTGGCAAAAGTTGCCTGGCGTGGAGGTGCGCAAGTCTGGCACCTCTCTGCCGCAGATGCAGACACGCCGGTCTGGATGGAGTTCGTCTCCAAGCAGTTGGATTTGCCGCTGGCGTTCGCTGCGGCCTCGGGTGAAGATCTGGGACGCGAAGAGTTCCCTTTAGCCTGGCTTGTCGCGCATTGTCATTTGCTCCTAGCAGTATCTAATGTGGCAGACGGTTCACGAGCGCACACGGCACACCAGTTTCGGGCACACAGCATCCCGCCTGAATTGGGTGGAAAGCGAGGCGTATTTTTTGCAGCGGAAACAGGTGCTTCTTTACTGTTGAGGGCTGGGGAAGCGTTGGATTTAGCAACGGTCGAGCGGAAAATCGAATTTCCGGCGGGACGTTGCTTTGAGAGTTGGGTGCCACAACTACGCGAATTGAATCGTGCTAACAAAGGGCTTGCACAGCTCGATGGCAAGGTCTGCGCACGGTCCATGTGGGACATGCCCTTGGATCCCACCGATCTGAAAACCACACAGACCTTTCAGCAAATAGACACGCTTTCGCGGCGCCATCAAACCATGGTGACTATCTTGCATAGCCTGATATTGACGACTGGTTTGGGCGCCGTTTTGCTTCTGCAGTGGATGGGGGATCACATTCGCACACTGCCGTTGGCTGATTTGTATGCCATTGCCTTCATGCTGATTGGCACGGGGCATATATGGGTTCGAAAGTGGGAGTCGAACGACCAGTATGCGGACTACAGGGCATTGGCCGAGGGGCTACGTGTCCAGTATTACTGGCGCAAGGCCGGCATAAGGGATGCGCCTGCCGAATATTTTTTGCATAAGCACCAGCAACGTCTTGGGTGGGTCAGAGATGCATTGAAACTATTCCATCTTGCTTCACCCGCATCCCAGCCTGACCAGAAATTTTGTATGGATTTTTGGGTGAAGAAGCAAGCGGATTACCACCGAGGTAGCGCACGCCGAAATGGATTGCGTTCCATTTACCTTTCACGCACGGTTTGGGCTCTCTACAGCATCAGTTTGCTTTTTACGTTTGTTTCTTTTTTTCTCCAGATGACTTCCGTGCGCAGTGGGGGCCTTGGCTGAGTCTCGCGTTGGGTGTAGCTGCCTCCTGCGGAACCTTGGCGCTAATTTTTAATGGATCAATGGGATTCGGAATGCGTGCGAGTTTGCATACTCGCATGTATGAGTCATTCTCGGTGGCACTAGGGTTGCTCAATGAACAGCACGTGGCAGCGGAGCACACCGATTTGTTGATTGATCTTGGGCGCGAAGTGATTCAGGAAACTGGGGAGTGGATATTTGTTCAGGGCCCACCATGAAACTATCGACGATAAACTGCTATCCGAAAAAGCGGCACCAGAGAGTTGGTAGGACAATCCCTGCATGACGCTCACCGAACTCAAATACATTGTTGCCGTGGCGCGCGAACGCCATTTCGGCAAGGCCGCAGAGGCCTGCTTTGTGTCGCAACCCACCTTGTCGGTAGCGGTGAAAAAGCTGGAAGAGGAGCTGGATGTCAAGCTCTTCGAGCGCAGCGCTAACGAGGTGGCCGTCACCCCGCTGGGCGAGGAAATCGTGCGCCAAGCGCAAAGCGTGCTGGAGCAGGCGGCCAACATCAAAGACATTGCCAAGCGTGGCAAAGACCCGCTGGCCGGTCCCATCAAGCTGGGCGTGATCTATACCATCGCCCCTTATTTGCTGCCAGCGCTGGTGCGCCAGGTGATCACCAAAAGCCCGCAAATGCCGCTGGTGTTACAGGAGAACTTCACCGTCAAGCTGCTGGAAATGCTGCGCACCGGCGAGATCGACTGCGCTATTCTGGCCGAGCCCTTTCCCGATACCGGCTTGGCGCTGGCGCCGCTGTATGACGAGCCTTTTTTCGCTGCCGTGCCCTCCAGCCATGTGCTGGCGCAACAGGCATCGGTCACCGCGCAGCAACTCAAAAGCGAAACCATGCTGCTGCTGGGCAATGGCCATTGCTTTCGCGACCATGTGCTGGAGGTGTGCCCAGAGTTCGCCCGCTTCTCCAGCGATGCCGAGGGCATCCGCAAGAGCTTTGAGGGCTCGTCGCTGGAAACGATCAAGCATATGGTGGCGGCCGGCATGGGCATCACCCTAGTGCCGCGCCTGAGCGTGCCCAAAGAGGCGCTGGAGCCCAAAAAGCGGGGCGCGGAAGAGAGTTTTGTGAAATACCTGCCGGTGCAAGACACCAAGGCCGACGGCAGCAGCCTGCCCCCGCCCACCCGCCGCGTGGTGCTGGCCTGGCGCCGCAGCTTCACCCGGTACGAGGCGATTGCCGCGCTGCGCAACGCCATTTACAGCTGCGAGCTGCCAGGCGTGGCCCGCCTCTCGTAATTTATGAGTCAAAAGTGCCGCTGGCGCCCGTATGGATTGCGCGAGCAGCTATTAATTTCATAGCGTTGTATGTCTTCTGTGTTCTCTCATAAACTGGGTTTGTATTTGGATCTGATCCGCTGGAACCGGCCTGCCGGTTGGCTCTTGCTCTTGTGGCCCAGCTTGTCGGCGCTGTGGTTGGCGGCGGGGGGCTTTCCGGGCTGGCATTTGGTGCTGGTGTTCATCTTGGGCACCATCCTCATGCGCAGCGCCGGCTGCTGCGTCAACGACGTGGCCGACCGCGAGTTTGACAAGCATGTCAAACGCACCGCCCAGCGCCCGGTGACCAGTGGCCGCATATCCACCCGTGAGGCCCTGCTGGTGGGGGCGGTGTTGGCCCTGGCGGCCTTTGGGTTGGTGCTCACTACCAACGCGGTGACCATCGCCTGGTCGTTTGCTGCGCTCGCCGTGGCGTTGGTCTACCCGTATGCCAAGCGCTATGTGTCCATGCCGCAGGCGGTGCTGGGCGTGGCGTTCAGCTTTGGCATTCCCATGGCGTATGCCGCCGTGCGGGCCGATATTCCGTGGCAGGCGTGGGCGCTGCTGGTGGGCAACTTGTTTTGGGTGTTGGCCTACGACACCGAGTACGCCATGGTGGACCGCGACGACGACCTGCGCATCGGCATGAAAACCTCCGCCATCACCCTGGGCCGGTACGACGTGCCGGCGGTGCTGGTGTTTTATGTGCTGTACCTGCTTATTTGGACGGGGCTGGTGCTGCCCGGTGCCCGCAACCCGTGGGCTTGGTGGCTGGGGATGGCGGTGGCAGCGGCCCAAGTGGTATGGCACGCGACCTTGATCAAAGACCGCACCCGCGAAGGCTGCTTCAAGGCCTTCCGCCTCAACCACTGGGTGGGATTTGCGGTGTTTGTGGGGGTAGTGCTGGCTGTTGGCTAATAAAAAACCCGGCCATGGGCCGGGTCGTTTGCGCTGTGCTTTGGGCGCTTACTTGGCGCTCAGGCACTCTTTCATAAAGGCTTTGCGTTCGTCGCCTTTCTTGCCCTTGGCGTCGGCGTTGCAGGTTTTCATCTTGTTTTGTTGGGCGGTTTTGCCGTCTTCTGCGGCAGCGGGTGCTGCGGGCTTGGCGCTCAGGCACTCTTTCATGAAGGCTTTGCGCTCATCGCCCTTTTTGTCTTTGGCATCGGCATTGCAGGTCTTCATCTTGCTTTGCTGCGCGGTGGGGGCCTTTTCGTCAGCAGCGTGTGCGCCACCCACTGCCAGAGCCAAACCCAAAGCCATGAGAGAGATCAGTTGCTTCATTTGTAGTCCTGTATGAAAAAGTTGGCAGGTTCGCTGCCGTTGAAAAAACCCCTTCGGGGGGAAGGGAACACCAGCATACAACGCCCCTGTGACGGCGCGCGCTGACAAAGTCACACAAATGCGTGTTTTCCGTGGCCCGTAAAATCCCCCGATGCTTACCGTCAAACACGATCTTCTGCAGGCGCTGGCCGCCTGCCTGGAAAAACTCTCCCCCGGCGCCGGTCCCAAGGCGGCGTTTGAATCTCCCAAAGTGGCCGCCCATGGCGACTTTGCCACCACGGCTGCCATGCAGTTGGCCAAGCCGCTGAAGATGAATCCACGCCAGTTGGCCGAGACCCTGCGCACCGAATTGCTCGCCACACCCGTGTACCAGCAGTGGGTGCAGGACATTGAAATTGCTGGCCCCGGCTTTATCAACATCCGCCTCAAGCCCGCCGCCAAGCAGGAAGTGGTGCGCGAGGTGCTGGGCCAAGGCGCGCGCTTTGGCTACCAGGCAGAGAGTGGCAAGCCGGTGCTGGTGGAGTTTGTATCAGCCAACCCCACCGGCCCCTTGCACGTGGGCCACGGCCGCCAGGCCGCGCTGGGTGATGCTATTTGCAACCTGTTTGCCACCCAGGGCTACAAGGTGCACCGCGAGTTCTATTACAACGACGCGGGTGTGCAGATCGACACGCTCACCAAGAGCACCCAACTGCGCGCCAAGGGCTTCAAGCCGGGCGACGAGTGCTGGCCCACCGACAGCGACAACCCGTTGGCCAAAAACTTTTACAACGGCGACTACATCGCAGACATCGCCGAGGCCTTCAAGGCCAAGGCTTCCATCAAGGCCGATGACCGCGAGTTCACCGCCAACGGCGATGTGGACGACTACGACAACATCCGCCAGTTCGCGGTGGCCTACCTGCGCAACGAGCAGGATAAAGACCTGCAAGCCTTCAACCTGCACTTCGACCAGTACTACCTGGAATCCAGCCTCTACACCAGTGGCCGAGTAGATGCTGCGGTGAACAAGCTGGTGGCCAACGGCAAGACCTACGAGCAGGACGGCGCGCTGTGGCTCAAGAGCACCGACTATGGCGACGACAAAGACCGCGTCATGCGTAAAAAAGACGGCACTTACACCTACTTCGTGCCCGATGTGGCCTACCACATTGCCAAGTGGGAGCGTGGTTTCAGCAAGGTGGTCAATATCCAGGGCACCGACCACCACGGCACCATCGCCCGCGTGCGCGCTGGCTTGCAGGCGGCCGATGTAGGCATCCCCCAGGGCTACCCCGACTACGTGCTGCACACCATGGTGCGCGTGGTGCGCGGGGGAGAAGAGGTCAAGATCAGCAAACGCGCCGGCAGCTACGTCACGCTACGCGACCTGATTGAGTGGACTAGCAAAGACGCCGTGCGCTTCTTCCTGCTGAGCCGCAAGCCCGATACCGAGTACACCTTCGATGTGGACTTGGCCGTGCAAAAGAACAACGACAACCCGGTCTACTACGTGCAGTACGCCCATGCGCGCATCTGCTCGGTGCTGGCGAGCTGGGGGGGTGATGTGGCGGCACTCCGCGGTGTGGACTTGTCTGCGTTGGAGAGCACGCAGGCCCAGTCCCTCATGTTGCTGCTGGCCAAGTTCCCCGAAATGTTGACGGCAGCGACCGAAGGCGAGGCTCCGCACGACGTGACCTTCTACCTGCGCGAGCTGGCCGCCAGCTACCACAGCTACTACGATGCCGAGCGCATTCTGGTGGATGACGAGGCCGTCAAACTGGCGCGTCTGGCGCTGGTCGCGGCCACGGCGCAGGTGCTGCACAATGGCTTGGCGGTGCTGGGCGTGAGTGCTCCGCAAAAAATGTAATTCCCTCAAAAGAGAGCAAGGCATGAAGTTTGAACGTGGTGGAACCCTGGTCGGGTTCATCGTAGGCGTGGTGGTGGGCTTGGGCGCTGCGCTGGCCGTGGCGGTGTACGTCACCAAAGTGCCGGTGCCTTTCATGAACAAGAGCCAGAGCCGCAGCGCCGATCAGGACGCCGCCGAGGCCCAGAAAAACAAAAACTGGGACCCGAATGCCTTGCTGTACGGCAAGAATCCGGCCCCGGCGGCGCCGATTGCCTCGGTGCCTGCGGGCTCCGCATCCGGTGCCAAGGCCAGTGGCAAAGTGGACACCAAAGCCGATGCCAAACCCGAGGTGAAGGTGGACGCTAAGCCTGACGCGAAGACAGATGCCAAAGCTGATGCCAAGGCAGACACCAAGGCGGCCAAGGCCGATGGCAAAGCCTCGGCCGACCCCTTGGGCGATCTGGCCAAGGCGAAAGCCGGCAGCCCGGATGGCGATGTGTTCTCTTACTGGGTGCAGGTCGGCTCCTTCCGCACCGCCGAAGATGCCGAGAGTCAGCGCGCCAAGCTCTCGCTGAGCGGCATAGAAACCAAAATCTCCGAGCGCGAGCTGTCGGGCAAGCCGGTGTTCCGGGTGCGTGTTGGCCCTTTTGATAAAAAAGAAGACGCCGACAAAGCCAAAGACAAGCTGGACAAGTCCGGCTTGGAAACCGCCTTGGTGCGGGTGCAGCGCTGAAGCGCATCCGCCCTGCTACTGGAACTTTTGGGGCTGCAGCCAGTCCCACCCCCGAACTTAGGAGTCTTATGGATATGAAACGTCGTGCATTCACCCAGGTGGCTACCGGTGCTGCGTTGGCCGCCTCTGCGGTCTGGAGCCCCCTGGCCCAGGCCCAAGCCAAAAAGCCGCAAGCCGGCACCGACTACCTGCCTTTGGACCCGCGTGCGCCCACCGAGGCGGCCGCCGGCAAGATCGAAGTGGTGGAGTTCTTTTGGTACAACTGTCCGCACTGCAACGCGTTTGAGCCCACCCTGCAGGGCTGGATCAAATCGCTGCCTAAGGATGTGTCTTTCCGCCGTGCACCCGTCGCTTTTCAAGAGAGCTTTGTGCCGCAGCAGCGCCTCTACTACACCCTGGAAGCCATGGGCCTGGTGGAGAAGTTGCACGCCAAAGTGTTTGCCGCCATCCATGCGGAGAAGCAGAACCTCGCCAAGCCCGAAGGCATCGTGGAGTGGGTGGCGCAGCAGGGCGTGGACAAAGACAAGTTTGTGGCCCAGTACAACTCTTTCACCGTGGCCACCAAGGCCAGCAAAGCGGCCCAACTGCAAAACGCCTACAAGGTGGAAGGCGTGCCCGCCCTGGGCGTGGCCGGCCGCTTCTATACCGACGGCTCCATGGCCGGCAACATGCAGCGTGCTTTGCAGGTGGTGGAGTCGCTGATTGCTGACGTGCGCGGCGGCCGCGCGTAAGCCGGTCGCGATAGTGCCCGCGAGCCCCGCGGGCGCAAAACGGCGGGGCTAGAATGAATTTCCTTATCTTTGCGTCAAGGGGTTCGTTCTATGTCGAGTCAGAAGTTCCGTCTGGTCACCCGCAGCGATTTTGATGGCCTCGTTTGTGCCGTGCTGCTCAATGAGCTGGATTTGATCGACGAGATCAAGTTCGTTCACCCCAAAGACATGCAAGACGGCAAGGTGGAGGTGTCCGACCGCGACATCACCACCAACCTGCCCTATGTGCCCGGCGTGCACCTCGCGTTTGACCACCACGAGTCAGAAACGGTGCGCAACACCGGCGAGCGGCCCAACCACATCATCCTGCCCCACGCCGATTCGGCAGCCCGCGTGGTGTTTGACCACTACGGTGGCGCCAGCCGCTTCCCGGCACGTTTCCACGACATGATGGAAGCGGTAGACAAGGGTGATTCGGCCCGCTTCAGCCATGACGAAATCATGAACCCCACTGGCTGGGTGCTGCTGAACTATCTGATGGATTCACGCACCGGCCTGGGACGCTTCCGCGAGTTCCGCGTCAGCAATTACCAGCTGATGATGGATTTGATCCAGTACTGCCGCAACCACGGCATCGACGAAATCCTGCAACTGCCCGACGTGGTGGAGCGTGTGGAGCTGTACTTTGAGCACGCTGAAAAAGCCAAGGAGCAGTTGCTGCGCTGTTCCACCGTGCATGGCAACTTGTTGGTGCTGGACCTGCGCAACGAAGACACCATTTATGCGGTCAACCGTTTCATGGTCTATGCGCTGTTCCCGCAGACCAATATCTCCATCCACGTGCTGTGGGGTCTGCAAAAGCAGAACACGGTGTTTGCCACCGGCAAGTCCATCACCAACCGCAGCTCTAAAACCAATATTGGCGAGCTGATGCTGGCTTACGGCGGCGGTGGCCATGCCAATGCCGGCACCTGCCAGGTGGAGAACGACCGTGCGGCCGAAGTGCTGCAAGCCCTGATCCGCCAAATTAACGCCGACGGTTGAGCGGCGCAAGGGCATTCAACACCAAGCGCTCGGTACAATGCACCGAGCGCTTTTAGAGCAAGTTTCGTGCCCTTATGAAAAAAATACTTTTCTCCCTGTCGGTATTGCTGGCCTTGGCTGGCGTCGCCGAAGGCGTGCGGGCTGAAAAAGCCGACCGCAACAAACCCATGAATGTCGAGTCGGATGCGCTGCGCTACGACGACATCAAGCAGGTCAGCATCTTCACCGGCAACGTGGTGCTCACCAAAGGCTCCATCCTGATCCGGGGTGCGCAAATCGAGGTGCGTCAGGACCCCGAGGGCTACCAATTCGGTCTGGTGACCGGTGCGCCCGGTCAGCAAGCCTTTTTCCGCCAGAAGCGGGACAACCTGGACGAATACATCGAGGGTGAAGGCGACACCATTGAGTACGACGGCAAGGCCGACACGGTGCGCTTCATCAAAAAAGCCCAAATGCGGCGCTTGCGCGGTGCCACCTTGGCGGACGAGACCACAGGCGCTGTCATCCTCTACGAAAACCTGACCGACCGCTTCACGGTGGATGGCGCGCCCAAGACCGCGACTGCACCGGCCGGCCGCGTCCGGGCCATGCTGACGCCCAAGCCGGAGCCGGTGGCTGCCAACGCCACGGCCGCGCCCGGTGCCGCGCTCAAAATGAGCCCTCAATCAGAGAAAGCGGGCCAGTGAGCGATATGCCAACGGAGACCCCGGACACCTCCGCCGGGCGGCTGGAGGCGCACCACCTGCAGAAGTACTACGGCAAGCGCCAGGTCGTGAAAGACGTGTCGCTGGCGGTGCGTACTGGCGAGGTCGTGGGTTTGCTGGGCCCCAACGGGGCGGGCAAAACGACGTCGTTTTACATGATCGTGGGCCTGCTGCGCGCGAGTGCGGGGGACATCACCATCGACGGCCAGAGCATTGAGCACATGCCCATCCACCGCCGTGCGCGCCTGGGGCTGGGTTACCTGCCGCAGGAGGCGTCCATCTTCCGCAAGCTCAATGTGGAAGACAACGTGCGCGCGGTGTTGGAACTGCAGCGCGACGACGCTGGTGCACCGCTCAAGCCCGACGAAATCGAGCGCCGCTTGACCGATTTGCTGCAGGAGCTGCGCGTGGAGCACCTGCGCGAGTCGCCGTCCCTGGCGCTCTCGGGGGGCGAGCGGCGCCGGGTGGAGATTGCCCGCGCCTTGGCGACGCGTCCGCGCTTCATCCTGCTCGACGAGCCGTTCGCCGGTATTGATCCGATTGCGGTGATCGAGATCCAGCGCATCATCAACTTCCTGAAGGCCCGTGGCATCGGCGTGCTGATCACCGACCACAACGTGCGCGAAACCCTGGGCATTTGCGACCACGCTTACATCATCAGCGACGGGCATGTGCTGGCGCAGGGCACACCGTCGGACATCGTGAACAACCCCGATGTCCGACGCGTGTACCTGGGCGAACATTTCAAGATGTAGATGAAACAGGGCCTTTCCCTTCGCGTCTCGCAGCACCTGGCGCTCACGCCGCAGCTGCAGCAGTCCATCCGCTTGCTTCAACTCTCCACGCTGGAACTCAGCCAGGAGGTGGAGCAGATGCTGGACGAAAACCCGTTTCTGGAGCTCACCGAAGAGCGTGCCGAGCGCGAAGACTTCGGCCTGGAGGCGGTGGACGCCCCGGTGAGTGAAGGCGATCGTCTGTCGGAAGAAGGTGATTTTGCTCCTAATTCCATAGCTGACTACGCAAGCAGTACGAGCGCTAGCAGCACAAATGATGAGGAATCCACGCCGCTGTCCAGCAGCGACGAACCCAACTGGGAAGGCGATGGCACCACTGAAATGACCCCGGACGACGGGGAGTGGGGCGTGGACGCCAAGGCCAAAACCAACAACATCGACGAGGACGACCAGAAAGACGCCACTGAGCTGGCCCGCTCCGGCGAGTCCTTGCAGGCGTACTTGCACCGCCAGGCTGCCGGGCTGCGCCTGAGTGCCGAGGACGCCGCTGCACTGCGCTTCCTGATCGAATCCCTCAACGACGACGGCTACCTCGAAGAGCCGCTGGTCGAGCTGGCCCAGAGCCTGCACCCGGCGGATGAAGAGCAGTTGCATGACTTGGTGCACCACTTCACCGTGGCGCGCGGGTTGTTGCACAGCCTGGAGCCGGTGGGTGTGGGCGCGCGCGATTTGGGCGAGTGCCTGCGTCTGCAGTTGCAGGCCCTGCTGAAGACCGCCGATGAAGACGGCGAGTGGGACCGCATCGAGGCCCTGCAAGTGGCGCTGGCCATCTGCCAGCAGCCCATGGAGCTGCTGGCCCGCCGCGACATCAAGCGCCTGGTGCAAGCCGGTGTGGGCAGCGACGCCCTAGTGCGCGAGGCGATTGCGCTGATTGCCCGCTTGGAGCCCAAGCCGGGCCGCCGCTTTGTGGATGTGGAGCGCAACATCGTGGTGCCGGACGTGCTGGTGGTGCCCATCGGCAAGGTGGGCGGCATGCCGAAGTTCCGGGTGCAGCTCAACCCGGATGTGATGCCGCGCCTCAAGGTGCACGACATTTACGCCAACGTGCTGCGTAACCACAAAGCGAGCGCCAGCCACGCCGGTTTGCAGCAGCGCTTGCAGGAGGCGCGCTGGTTCATCAAGAACATTCAGCAGCGTTTTGACACCATCTTGCGCGTGAGCACAGCCATCGTCGATCGCCAGAAAAACTTCTTCACCCATGGTGAGCTGGCCATGCGCCCCCTGGTGCTGCGCGAAATTGCCGACGAGCTGGGCCTGCACGAATCCACCATCAGCCGGGTGACGACCGCCAAGTACATGGCCACGCCCTTTGGCACCTTTGAGCTGAAATACTTTTTCGGCTCCGGCCTGGGCACCGAGTCGGGGGGCAATGCCTCCAGCACGGCGGTGCGCGCGCTGATCAAGCAGTTCATCGCCTCCGAGAGCCCCAAAAAGCCCTTGAGCGACAACCAGATTTCCGACATGCTCAAAGAGCAGGGCATTGAATGCGCCCGGCGCACCGTGGCCAAATACCGCGAGGGCCTGAAGATCGCCCCCGCCTCACTCCGCAAAGCGCTATGAACCAATTGACTCTTTTTCTCCCCTGCGCCGCTGGCGTGGAGGAATACCTGGCGCCGGAGATCTTGCAGATCACCGGCTTGCCACCCGGCTGCATCACCAAGCAACGCGGTGGCGTGGCGGTGCGCACCGGGTTTGAGCATGCGATGCTGCTCAACCTGTACAGCCGCTTGGCCCAGCGCGTGCTGGTGCTGGTGTCTTACACCGAGTACCGCAATGAGCAGGACCTGTACCGCGCCGCTACGCAAGTGGCGTGGGAGCGCTGGTTCACCCCGCGCGAGAGCATCAAGGTCGAGGTGACGGCGCAGCACAGTCCGCTGACCTCGCTGAACTTCGCCGCCCTCAAGGTGAAGGATGCCGTGTGCGACCGCTTCCGCGAAGTCGCCAACGGCGTGCGCCCCGATGTGAACACCCAGTGGCCCGATGTGCGCATTTACGCCCACCTGACCACCGACGCCTGCTCGCTCTATATCGATACCTCGGGCGAGCCGCTGTTCAAGCGCGGTTGGCGCGAAGACAAGGGCGACGCGCCGCTGAAAGAAACGCTGGCCGCCGCCATGATTGCCGCCAGCGGCTGGGCCTCGGGCGATGACGATTTGTTGCCTCTGTACGACCCCTGCTGCGGCAGCGGTACGGTGGCCATCGAGGCTGCGCAGATTGCCTGCAACATCGCCGCCGGTTCACTGCGCCGCTTTGCGTTTGAAAAGTACAAGCCCTTCCGCTCCGAGGAATGGGCTGCTATGAAAAAAGAAGCTGCTGACGCAGTCGTCAAGCCGGAGCCCGGCCAAAAGGCTTTGATTTACGGCAGCGATGTGTCGCACCGCATGGTCGACTTTGCGCAGCGCAACGCCCAGCGCGCCGGCGTGGCCGATGTGATTGAGTTCCGTGGCGGCGATGCCTTGCAGCGCATGCCGCCCATCGATGTGAGCGAGACGGGGGGCGGCGTGATGGTGATCAACCCGCCCTACGGCGAGCGTATCGGTATCGGCGGGGTGGCCGGCGAGGGTGAGGGGGCCCGCTTCGGCGCCCGCGAGCTGGCAGAGGCGGACGACGGCGTGGACTTCTTCAACCAGCTGGCCAGCCACTGGAAGAAGAACTACAGCGGATGGACCGCTTGGATGCTCACCCCCGACCTCAAGCTGCCGGGCAAGATGCGCCTCAAAGAGTCGCGCCGCGTGCCCATGTGGAACGGGCCGCTGGAGTGCCGCTTGTTCAAGTTCGACATGGTCAAGGGCCGCCTGGCCAAACCTGCCGCTGAAGCGAATGACTGAGCCGGTGCCCGGCATCGTGCTGGACACCAACATCGTGCTCGATCTGTTGGTGTTCCAGGACCCGCTCACCCAGCCGCTGCGGGACGCTTTGCAGGCGGGGCAACTCCGTTGGATCGCCACCCCCGCAATGCGCGACGAACTGGAGCGTGTGCTGGCTTATCCGCAAATCGCCAAGCGTCTGGCCTTTTACCAACTCACGCCTGAGATGGTATTGGCGGCCCGCGATGCCTGGGTGCACACGGTGGACGTGGCGCCCAAGGCGCCCATCACCTGCAAAGACCCGGATGACCAGCGTTTTATCGACCTGGCCGTGGCCCAGCGCTGCCTGGTGCTGAGCAAAGACCATGCCGTGCTTTGCATGGCAAAAAGGCTTCTGGCGCTCGGTGCGTCTGCGCGAGCAGCTATGTAATTGATAGCGCCTTCAGGGCGCTTGCACCGTGGCCGGCGCCACGCGGGGCAGGTCCAAGGCAATCCGGGTGCCGTGCCCTTCCTCGCTGTGAACGGTGATGCTGCCGGCCAACACGTTGTGCACCAGGTTGTAGACGATGTACATGCCCAGCCCGCTGCCGCCCCGCCCGAGTTTGGTGGTGTAGAAGGGCTCAAAAATATGCGGCAGGCTGGCGGCGGGAATGCCACAGCCGTTGTCCTCGTAGTGGAGTTGCACCCGCTCGTCCCGCAATGAGGCGCGGATGGTGATGTGCCCCGCCTCCCGGCCATCAAACCCGTGGTGCACCGAGTTGGTCAGGAAGTTGGTCAGCACCTGCTCCAGCGGGCCGGGGTAGCTGTCCAGGGCCAGGTCGCTCGCCATGTGGATGTCGATCTGCACGCCCCGCCCTTTGAAGATGGGTTGCGTGGTGTGCAGCACCTCTTCCACCACGGCCCGCAGACCGAACTGGCGCCGCCGGGTGCTGCTCTGGTCGACGGCGATTTCCTTGAAATCGTTGATGAGCTTGGCGGCGCGCGTGGCATTGCGCTCGATCAGCAAGCTGGCCTCGGAGAGGCGTTTGGCGCCTTTTTCCACATCCGAGCGGCGGGCGGCGCCGGAGAGCAGCTTCTCGCTGAACTGCAGGGTTTCTTCCGTCAGGGTGGAGGCCACCGCCATCACGTTACCGATGGGGGTGTTGAGCTCGTGCGCCACGCCGGCCACCAGGCTGCCCAGTGCCGCCAGCTTTTCGCTTTGCACCAGTTGGCCCATGGCGCGTTGCAGCTCCTGGTTGCGGGCTTCCACACGGGCTTCGAGTTCGCGGTTGAGGTCTTCCAGGTTGGTCTGGATGCGCTTGAGCTGGGTCACGTCGATCAGGGTTTCAATCGCCCCGGTGATGCGCCCGTTGGCATCTCGCAAGGGGGCGGCGCAGTAGCGGCCCCACATGCCCCGGGACTGGTCCATGCTGGTGAAATAGTCTTCCCCTTCCAGCGCGCCGGGTACCACCGAGCTGCGGCGCAAGCGGCCGGGGTAATAGCGCTCCAGGTCTTCTGCGTTCGCACCGTCCACCAGCACATCGAGCAGGCAGGGGCGGGGCGAGGGGTAAATGCCCCGCCAGCTGTCTTTGGTGCCCACCACCTCTTCGGCGGGAATGCCGGTCAGCCGGGTCATTTGGGGGTTCCAGAAGGTGACGTGGTGCTCGGCATCAATCGCAAATACGGCAATCGGCAGGTTTTCGTAAATCTGCCGGATGCGGTATTCCATGTCGCGGGCGAGTTGCTCGGCCAGCTTGCGGTCGCTGACGTCACGCACGGTGGACAGGCTGCAGGTGCGCCCGGCAATCTCCACCCGCATCATGGAGATTTCTGCCCAAAAGGTGCTGCCGTCTTTGCGGCGCTGAGGAGATTCAAAGGCGCAGTAGCCCTCCCTGAGTACGGTGTCCATGCGCTCGCGAATTTCCTGGGGGCTGGCCTGTGCACCGGGAGCCCACAAGTCCGCAGTGTCCAGCTTACGCGCTTCGGCGGTGGTATAGCCAAAGAGGCTTTTGAAGCGGGGGTTGGTCTCCAGCAATTCGTCGGTGTGGGCGTCTCGCACCGTCATGGCGTCCGGGCTGTGGTCAAACAGCTCGCGGTACTTTCGCTCGCTCTCCCGTACCGCGCGGTTGGTACGTTTGCGACTGTACATGCCATACAGCAGCAGGCCGATGATGACCAACAAACTGCCAAACAGCGCCAGCAACCACTCCAGGTGCGGCCGCAGGCCATCCAGAGGTTTGGGGGGCAGGTTGAGGATGGTGGCTTCCAGCGGAAGGCGCTCACTGTCCATGCCCCAGCGCTGCATTTCCTTGTAGTCGAAGGTGGCGTGGCTGCGGCTGGTTTCCATGGGCAAGGGCGAGCCGATGATGCCGCTCATCAGCAGCCGCGTCATGCGCCCCACCGTTTGGCCCTGCTCCAGGCCTGACACCAAAAATCCACCCAATATGCCCGGGCGCATGGCCACATCGCGGGTCACCGTCACCGGGGCGGTGGAGGAGTCTGCCCACAAATCAGCCGCCTCTTCATGGGTGAATACTGTGCCGCGTGCATCGCGGTTGAAGGGCAGGGCAAACACGAGGTCGTGGGCATCCAGCACGCCCAGACGCGCCTGGATGGCTTCTGCGGTCATGCCCGTGAGGTATTCCACCTGCAGCTTGGGCGTGTGTTGCAGCACCTCACGCACGGTGGCGACCTGGGCCAGGCTGGTGCGGCTTTGGTCATGGATGACGACCAGCTTGCGGGTTTTGGGCAGGGCGCGCAGGGTCAGGGTCAGGCTGTCGCCGACATCAATGTCGTCAAACACCCCGCCGATGTTGTCCTCTTGCTCCAGGGCCTGGCGCCGGCTGATGGCGACGCCGGAGAAAAGAATCGGTATCCGCTGGAAGTGCTTGCGGCGCAGGCGCAGGGCCAAGTCCAGCGCATCATCATCCGCCACCAAAATCACGGCCGGGGGCAGGGTGCCTATTTTGGTGAGCAGCAGAGCTTCCAGTTGGGCGTAGTAGCGCTCGCTGGGGGGAACGCGCTTGGTATCCAGAAACTCCAGCTGCAGGTCGATGGGGGGCTGCATGCCATCCAGCTCCGCGCGCACCCCTGCTATCTGCGCATCGCTCCAAGCCATGCCGGGGTGGTAAGACACGAGCATCAGCACCCGGGTCGTTTCCGCAGCAGTGCACCACAGCGGCAACAGCACGCCTGCCAGCAGCATCAGCCGGCGCACGGCAAGGCACAGGAGGAAGAGGCGCAAGAGCCGGAGAAGGTGCACGCGTAAAGTCCCTGGGGCGCCTTCTTGCGTGCTCGCGCGAGCGCTTGCAGCAAGTCGGCATAGTGTTGTTTTCGCCAAATGTAGCGGGGCGCGTGGCACGCTACAACCGGTGTTTCCCGCAGGCAGGGCCCTAGTCAAACGCCAACGCAAAACTGTGGGCCTGTGCACGGGGCCAGGCATGCTGGTAGATGTGTGGCAGGGTGGCTACGTCGGCATCCAGCAACGCCCGGTTAGGTAACTGGGTGAGCATCAGCTGCGCCAGGGAGTGCACCTTGTTGTCGCCCGAGCGGCGCACGATGTGGTGGGCCGTGATGTCGTTGGGGTGCTGCACCCCCACGGCTTGCACCATCTCCTTGAGGGCAAACAAGGTTTGCTGGTGGAAGTGGTACACGCGGTCGGCCTTGTCGGGCACCACCAGGCTTTGCTGGCGCACCGGGTCCTGGGTGGTCACGCCGGTGGGGCAGTGGCCGGTGTGGCAGTGCTGGGCCTGGATGCAGCCCAGCGCAAACATGAAGCCGCGCGCGCTGTTGCACCAGTCGGCCCCCAGCGCCATGAGACGGGCGATGTCAAAGGCGCTCACCACCTTGCCGGCCACGCCGATCTTGATGCGCTCGCGCAAGCCCGCGCCGCGCAGGGTGTTGTGCACCAGCAGCAAGCCCTCTTGCACCGGCGCGCCCACGTGGTCGGTGAACTCCAGCGGGGCGGCACCGGTGCCGCCCTCGGCCCCGTCCACCACGATGAAGTCGGGGGTGATGCCGGTCTCCAGCATGGCCTTCACCATGGCAAACCATTCCCAGGGGTGGCCGATGCACAGCTTCATGCCCGTGGGCTTACCGCCCGAGAGCTCGCGCAAGCGGGCAATGAACTGCATCATCTCAATCGGCGTGGAAAACGCACTGTGGGCGGCAGGCGAGATGCAGTCCACACCCACCGGCACACCACGCGCCTCGGCAATTTCGGGGGTGACCTTGGGGCCGGGCAGCATGCCGCCATGGCCGGGTTTGGCGCCCTGGCTGAGCTTGAGCTCAATCATCTTGACCTGGGGCTCGCGGGCGTTGGCGGCAAATTTGTCGGGGTTGAAGCTGCCATCGTCGTTGCGGCAGCCGAAGTAGCCCGAGGCCACCTCCCAGATCAGGTCGCCGCCGTGCACGCGGTGGTGCACGGAGATGGAGCCCTCGCCGGTATCGTGCGCAAAGTTGCCGCGTTTGGCGCCCTGGTTGAGGGCGAGGATGGCGTTGGCACTCAAGGCCCCAAAGCTCATGGCCGAGATGTTGAACACGCTGGCCGAGTAGGGCTGGGCCGTGTGCTCGCCAATGGTCACGCGAAAGTCGTGCGAGCTGAGCTTGGTGGGCGCCACCGAGTGATTGACCCACTCGTAGCCTTCGGCATGCACATCGAGCTGGGTGCCGAAAGGGCGTTTGTCCGGCTCGCCCTTGGCGCGCTGGTACACCAGCGAGCGCTGGGCGCGGGAGAAGGGGGTGGCCTCGTTGTCTGCCTCAATGAAGTACTGGCGGATTTCCGGCCGGATGAACTCCAGGATAAAGCGCAGGTGCCCGATGATGGGGTAGTTGCGCAGGATCGAGCGTTTGGTCTGCCGCAGGTCGTAGACCCCCAGGGCCACGAGCAGGGCGGACAGCACGAACGCGCCACCCCCCGCCCCGAGCGCCACCAAGCTGAAGACGCTCAGCAGCAGGGCAAAAATGCTGAGGCCCAACACGGTGTACCGGATGGGAAAGATGGCGTTGAGCGCATTGAGCATGTCGGAAGACTCCTTCGGAGAGACAATACCAGCCTGCCTCCCCCATTTGCACAGTCTGCACAGTTTATGACCACCACATTACCGAATGACGCGTCTGCGGACGCCTCCGAGACCCCCGAGCACACCCTGAGCCCCCAGGAGTTCGACGAAATCGACACCATCCTCGACGACCTGCGCACCCGCCACGACGAGATTCCCCAGTGGGAGTTTTGCGAGGGCTTCATGGCGGCGCTTGTCGTTTGTCGCCGCCCGATCGCCCCGCAGGAATACTTCCCGGTGCTGCTGGACATGGAGCTGCCCACGCCCGGCGAGGCCGGTGGCTTTGCGGATGCCGCACAAGCGGCACGCTTCATGGAGCTCTGGGCCCGCCGCTGGGACGACGTGGTGCGCGGCCTGGCCGTGGAGATCAAAGGCCTGGATGACGAAAACGCCTACCACCCTGAGGTGATGGACGTGCGCGGCGCCGTTGCCGGCTTGCCCGAAGCCGACCGTGCCGCCATGGAGGGCGAAGACCTGCCGTCCTTCGGGCAGGTGTGGGCGCTGGGCTTCATGTTTGCAGTGGAAACCTGGCCGGAAGAATGGGCCGCTCCGCGCGACAAAGAAGCCGAAAAGTGGCTGGACGCAGCCCTGCAATCCATCGTCGCCCTGACTGAAGACGACACCGACGAGCCGACCATTGCCGTGTTTGATGACAACGGTCCGCCCAGCGTGAGCCAGCAACGGATCAACGACTTTTCAGATGCGGTGTGGGCGGTGTACGACCTGCGCGAACTCTGGCGCAACTTCGGCCCCCGTGTGGAAACCGTGCGCAAAGAAGCCGAGCCCGGCCGCAACGACCCTTGCCACTGTGGCAGCGGTAAAAAGTACAAAAAATGCCACGGCGCGTGAGTTAACTCACCACGGCAGCGGGCTGCCATCGTGGTTGTAAAAGCCGCCACTGTCTGCGGCCGTCAAGCCCTCCAGCACCGCCAGCAGGCGCAGAGCAGCTTGCTCGGGCGTGCGCACCTCCAGCCCGGTTTTGGCGAAGGGGGTGGAAAGGCCGGTGTCCACCGTGCCGGGGTGCAGCGCAATGCACACGGCCTGCGGGTGCTTGCGGCGCAGCTCGATGGCAGCGGTGTGCACCAGCTGGTTGAGCGCGGCTTTGCTGGCGCGGTAGCTGTACCAGCCGCCCAGGCGGTTGTCGCCAATGCTGCCCACTTTGGCCGACAGCGTGGCAAACACGCTTTTGCCCTCGCGGGGCAGCAGCGGCAGCAGGTGCTTCATGAGCAGGGCCGGGCCGATGGCGTTGACGGCAAAGCTGTGCGCCATGTGCGCGGGGTCCAGCTGCTGCCAGCTTTTCTCGGGGCTCCAGGTGCTGTTGTGCAGAAAACCCGTAGCGTCCATCACCAAGCGCAGTGCCAAGCCGTGGGCTTGCACGTTCTGTGCACAGGCCTGAATACTCTGCTCATCCAGCAGGTCCAGCGCCGGGGTATTGCTGCGGCTCAGGCCCACGACCTTGGCAAACAGGCCGCTGGCTTCGAGCGCGTGCAGCAGCGCAGCGCCGATGCCGCCGCTGGCGCCCACCACCACTGCGAGTCCGCCAGGGGGAAGGCTAGGCAGCGTGGCTTGCAGGGCTGCGTTATCCATGAAAAAACTCCCGCAGGTGCTGCGCGGTCAACTCTGGCAGCTCTTCGGGGATGAAGTGCCCGGCCGGCAGGGCGACCCCGCGCACGGTGGCGCTGCATTGCGCTTGCCACAGCGCCAGCGGGTTAAACAGCTGCTGCACCACGCCGCGCTCGCCCCACAGCACCAGGGTGTCGCAGGCAATGCGGCCGGCACCGTCGGGCAGGGCGCGGCTGGCCCGGTCGTGGTCCAGGTCGATGCCTGCACTCGCCCGGTAGTCCTCACACATGCTGTGCACCGTGCCGGGCAGCACAAAGCAGCGCTCGTACTCGGCCAGCGCTTCGGGCTCGATGAAGCCGGTGCCACTGCCGCCCCAGCCGCCCAGCTTGGTGTGAAGGTAGGGCAAGGGCGCGCCGAGAATCATGGTTTCCGGCAAGGGCGTGGGCTGGATCAGGTGGAACCAGTGGTAGTAAGCACGGGCGTAGGCAAAGTCGGTGGCGGCATACATGTCCAGCGTGGGAGCGATGTCGATCACGCACAGGCGGCTTACCCGCTCGCGGTGGTCCCCCGCCAGCCGGTGGGCGACGCGCCCGCCCCGGTCGTGCCCACACACGCCGAATTGCGCCATGCCCAGGGCGTCCATGAGCGCCACCATGTCGGCAGCCAAGGTGCGTTTGCTGTAGTTGCTGTGGTCGGCGAGGCCTGCAGGTTTGCTGGAATCTCCATAGCCGCGCAGGTCGGGCATGACCAAGTAGAAGTCGTGCCGCAGTTGCCGGGCCACCCGGTGCCACAGCACATGGGTTTGCGGAAAGCCATGCAGCAGCAAGAGCGCCGGCCGCGTGCCTTGCGGGTGGGTGGGCACCCGTGCGTGGATGCGCACGCCATTGACCTCGAACGTGCGCTGCTCAAATCCGTCAAACCAGGCCATGGGGGCTCCTGCAGTGGTGAGAGGGCTTGAGCGTATCCTGTTTGTAAAGCAGGTGCTGTCGCGCCGGCATGGGCCGTGCCCCCACTATGATGGCCGGTAAAACGTTGCCACACCCCTCGACGCGCCCATGGCTTCCCATCACATTTCCCGGCTGACAGGTCTGCGCACCTGCGTGGCTGCGCTATGGTTGGGCTGGGCGGTTGTAGCGGTGCATGCGACGACCTTGCGCTTTGCCACCGGAGAGCTGCCGCCCTACGCCACCCAGGAGCGCGCGGACCAGGGCATTGCGCTCGACCTGATCCGCAACGCTTTTGTGTTTGCCGGCATGGAGGTGGACTACACCTTCAAACCCTGGACCCGCACGCTGGAAGAAGCCCGCGCCGGCCTGTGGGATGGCACCGCCTACTGGGGCCGCAACCCGGAGCGGGACAAAGGCTTTCTCATCAGCGACAACGTGCTTACCGAGCAGTGGGTGCTGGTGTACCGGCAGGCGGCATTCCCCACCACGCCGTTTGACTGGAAGACCTTGGCGGATTTGAAGGGCTTGCGCATCGGCATCGTGCAGTCTTACACCTACACGCCGGAGTTTTGGGCCTTGCAAAAGTCCGGCGTGTTGCACGCGGCGGTGGCGCAAGACGACTTGGCCAATTTGCGCCTGCTGATCGGTGGCCGCCTGGACGTGGTGCCCATGGAGCGCAATGTGGCGTGCTACCTGATGCAGCACCACTTCATGGACAACGAGGTGCAAGACCTGCGTGCCCACCCACGGCTTTTTGCCCCCAACTTCACCACCCACGTGATGTTCAGCGACAAATTGCCCGAGAGTGCGGCCCGCCTCAAGGCCTTTAACCAGGGGCTGCGCGCCTTGAAACGCACTTCCACCTATGCCGACAAACTGAGTTGGCCCGGTTGCCGCTTGAATGCGGCTCCGCCCGAGAAACCACTGCAAAAGCGCAAGCGGTAAACCTGCGCGCTGCGGAGGCGAGAGGCTCTGAATGCGCCGTGGGGCGCTAGTCTGGGGTGCGCAGCAGGTTGACCAAACGCTGCAGGCTGTGCTGCACCGTAGCAGCGCGTACGGCGGCGCGGTCGCCGTCAAAATGCTGCACCTCGCTCCACACGCCGCCGGGCGTTGCCCAGCCGAACCAGACGGTGCCCACCGGTTTGTCCGGGCTGCCGCCACTGGGGCCGGCAATACCGGTGACTGACAGGGCCACCTGCGCGTGGGAGTGTTGCAAGGCGCCACTCGCCATGGCCCGCGCAACGGGTTCGCTCACGGCGCCATGCGTGGCAATGAGCGCTGCCGGCACACCGAGGAGCTCGGTTTTGGCCGCGTTGGAGTAGGTCACAAAGCCGCGCTCCAACCAGGCGCTGGAGCCGGCGAGGTCGGTGCAGGTGGCGGCTATCAGGCCGCCCGTGCAGCTCTCGGCAGTGGCGAGCATCCATTGGCGTTGGAGCAACAAATCGGCCGCTAGCGCACATAAGTCATGCGCGAGCAGCTCCTGATTTGATAGCGTAGGCATTACACAAACCTCCAAAAGGCGATCACCAGCAGCGTGCAGCCGGCGGCCACCAGGTCGTCGAGCATGATGCCCCAGCCGGCCTTGGTCCAGGCGTGGCGGTCGGTGTCGGCTTGCAGGTCGTGGAAGAGCCGGTCTG